>VFQT010002776.1_pt1 | contig 17210 bp, 15 predicted proteins | sample 3512381 | NCBI WGS metagenome assembly VFQT01 (sample SAMN10412376, study PRJNA504923) | tailings metagenome | isolation source: Relicate 2 Philex TSF3 active mining site | place: Philippines: Tuba, Benguet | collected 2017-08-29
CAGAACTTGAAGATGTCCGAGCTCTCATTCGTAAGGCAAACCCAGATATTGTCGTGAACGCGGTAGATCCGCGTTATGTAATGCCAATCTTTTTGGCGTGCGAAATTGAAAATGTAAATTACATGGATATGGCGATGTCACTATCTCGCCCACATCCTCATTACCCTAATAGCGAAACCGGCGTAAAGCTTGGTGACGAACAATTTGCTCGCGACTGGAACTGGTGCGAACGTGGCATCTACGCGGTCGTTGGTATGGGAATTGAACCCGGAATGAGCGATATCTTCGCTCGATATGCATCCGATGAGCTCTTCTCACGTCTGGATGAAGTAACTGTCTTCGATGGTTCTAATCTGACTGTTGAAGGCGCTGACTTTGCTCCATCGTTTTCTATCTGGACAACAATTGAAGAATGTCTCAATCCCCCATTAGTTTGGGAAGATGGTCGCGGTTGGTATACAACTGAACCATTTAGCGAGCTTGAGGTATTTGATTTCCCTGAAGGAATCGGACCAGTCGAGTGCGTCAATGTTGAGCACGAAGAAGTAGTTCTTATCCCTCAGAAAGTCGATGCCAAGAAGGTTAAGTTCAAATATGGACTTGGCTCTGAATTCATTTCAACGCTGAAGACAATTCACATGTTGGGCATGGATCGTAAAGAACATATCAATGTGCAAGGTGTAGAAGTTTCACCTCGCGATATCTTGGCTGCATCGCTTCCAGATCCTGCAACTCTCGGAGAACGTATGCGCGGAAAAACTTGCGCTGGAACTCTTGTGAAGGGTCTTGATAAAGAAGGTAAGCCAAAGGCGGTCTACATTTACAACGTCGTTGATAACGCGTGGTCTATGGAGAATTACGGCGATCAAGCAGTTGTTTGGCAGACCGCCATCAACCCAGTAATTGCTATGGAGCTTATCCATAAGGGAGTTTGGCAGCCGGAAGGTGTCAATGGCCCTGAATGGTTTGCACCTAAGCCATTCTTGGAGTTAGTTTCAGAGTACGGATCTTCATGGCATATCCGTGAAGAAGATACAAAGGGGATTGTTGTCTGATGACTTCAAAAGGGTGGGCTCTCGTCACTGGTGCAACAGCAGGTATTGGCGAGAGTTTCACCCGCCTTTTGGCAGCTAAGGGTTATAACGTCGCACTCGTTGCGCGCGATGAAGCAAGGCTGCATGAACGCGCTGGCGCATTGCGTGAAAAGTATGGAGTGCAGACCTTTGTACTTCCTGCAGATTTAGCAACAGAGGCAGGCTGTAAAGCGGTCGAGGATTACATCTCGACGTATCCGATTGAAGTGCTGATTAATAATGCCGGTTTTGGAATCAAGTATCCGTTCACAACGAGTGCGCTAGAAGCTGAGCAAGAGCTATTGGATGTACTCGTGCGCACTCCAATGCGGCTGATGCATGTGATCTTGCCAGGCATGAAAGAACGTAACTCTGGTGTGATCATCAATGTTTCATCGGTCGCAAGCTTTATTGCAGGCGGAACATATAGCGCAGCGAAGTCTTATCTGACTGTGCTCACTGAAGCTGTTAACACTGAAGTAAAGGGCACTAACATTAAAGTTTCAGCGCTCTGCCCAGGATTTACCCGCACTGAATTTCATCAGCGTGGCAAGATGAAGATGAGCGGTCTGCCTAACTTTATGTGGCTTAACTCAGATAAGTTAGTTGAGCAGTCATGGAAAGATGCTCAAGCCAAAAAGCCTGTCAGTATTCCTGGATGGCAGTACAAACTACTTGTTGCAGCTATTTCTATCGCACCAAGAAAGTTCGTTCGCAATATCGGAATGAATATTCGTAAAAAGCAGAGGACTTAGCGACCACGGCGGCTATTGCCACCACGGTATCCACCACTCTTACCTGAACCACCGCGACGGCTTCCGCCAGAGCGTGAACCACCTTGTGGGCCTTTTCGCTCAACGATTGGTGGAACATAAGGAACACCTGAAGGCTCTTGCGCACCAGTGATCACCATCAATTTTTCATCGAGTGGGCGAACATCGTGGAACTTAGGAGTTACTCCTGCACGAGAGAGCAAGCCAGTAACGGCGCGCTGATTCTTGGAGGATGAGAGTGTTACGACTGTTCCTGATTCGCCAGCGCGAGCTGTACGACCGGAACGGTGCAAGTAATCCTTGTGATCTTGTGGAAGATCAACGTGCACAACAAGTGAGATTCCATCTACGTGGATTCCGCGAGCTGCAACATCTGTTGCAACTAGTGCTGAATTTTCTTGTTCCTTAAAGAGAGCAAGTGTTCGGGTACGCACTGCTTGTGACTTTCCGCCGTGTAGCGCACCAACTGGCACACCTGCATTAGCAAGCTTGTCAGCAAGGCGATCTGCGCCACGTTGCGTCTTCACAAAGAGAATTGTCTTTCCATTTCGAGCAGCAATCTGTGATGTGATGTCATCTTTATCGCCTGGGTGCATCTGAAGAACATGGTGTTCCATCGTTGAAACCGAAGCGCGGTCATTTTGTAATGAGTGGGTCTTTGGGTTCTTGAGGTACTGGCGAACGAGTGAGTCAACACCGCGATCGAGAGTTGCTGAGAAGAGAAGACGTTGCCCATCAAGATTAGCCTGGTCAAGAATTTCCTTCACAACTGGAAGGAATCCCATATCTGCCATCTGATCTGCTTCATCAAGAACTGTAATCTGTAGTTGATCAAGCTGAACTTCATTTTTATTGAGCAAGTCGATAAGACGTCCTGGAGTTGCTACCAAGATCGCTGTTGCCTTACGCATCGCAGTAATCTGCTTTGCATATGGCATTCCGCCTGCAATAACTACTGATTCATGTCCTACTGCGCGCGCAAGCGGACGAAGTACTTCATCAATCTGCTGCGCGAGTTCGCGAGTTGGGGTCAAGATAAGTGCCAGTGGCTTATGAGGGCGCGCGACCTTATCTGAAATATTTGTAAGCAAGGCAAGGCTAAATGCCAGAGTCTTTCCTGAGCCAGTCTGTCCACGCCCCAAAATATCGTGGCCAGCGAGCGCATCAGGAAGTGTTGCAATCTGGATTGGGAATGGATGTGTAATGCCTTGTGCATTGAGCGCGTTGGCAAGTGCCGGTGCAATTCCTAGATCACGGAAAGTTGTTGTTACTTCAGTAAGTGGAGTTGCTTCAACAAGATTGGCATCTTCCAGGTTCACTGAAATGTAATTATCATCTGCGCCGAAATCAACGGCTGCCTTGTTATGTGTCTTTGCTGCGCGGAAATCATCGCGCGCATACGCCGGAGAATCGCTGCGGCGATCGCGTGGAGGCCTTGCAGGTGTGCGCGGAGAATCTCCGCGACGTTGCGCTGCGGACTGTGGCGCAGCAGGATTGTATTTTTCGCGCTTCTGCGGAACAAAGTTAGGGCGACCATCATCAGTGCGAGCCATCTTTGCCTTTACTGCATCGCGCCTCGTTGTTGGACGAGTATCGCTCTGCGCACCGCGCTCTGGACGAAATGGGCGGTCTGCCTTAAATGGACGCTCTGCACGTTCGGTGCGTTCTGCGACAAACTTAGCAGCGCGTGATGGCGCTTTACGAGGAGGCTTTGCAAAGGTGCGCTCTTCGCGGCTCTGCTTTGGGTTTCCCTTTGGTGCACCTTCAATATTCTTAGACTTTGAAGCGGTGCGCTCTTGGAAACGCTGTGCACGCAACTTTGAACGATCAGCTAAGCGAACTTCCTTCTTGCTGACAGTTTCGCGATCTGAATAACGCTTAGTTGAAACGCTCTTTGCTGGAGCTGCTGACTTTGCAGGAGCCGCCTTCTTAGAGAATGTGGACTTCTTTGCTGGAGCTGCCTTCTTCGCCGCCTTCTGGGCTGCGGTATGACGGGGCTTTCCTTTAGCGGCGCGACGAGCCTTTCCGGGCGCGGCGGTACGAGTTTGTAGAGACATGAAAAATGACACCAATCGAGACGACAAGCGCGTCTCGGTTAGATGGCCAAACTAGTTTGGAACTAGCGCCACCAGGGTCTTGATAAGACTCGCAAGTAAGTGGCCATTCGGCTCACTTTGGGGGGAAGTACATCGATGCGGATGCGTCGATGGCTTAATCATACAGGGTCAAAGGCAACCCGATTACCAGTGCTAATTCACATGAAATTCAAAGGCGCTACCGCCAAGTCAGGCTCAATTTCCAAAACTCCCTCGGTACCATAGCCAAGTATCTAATGGAGGTTTTTCATGTTTCGCAAAGTATCGGTAGCTGTACTTTCTTCGCTGGTCATTCTTAGTGGAGTAAATGCTCCCACTTCGAGTGCATCAACAAAGATTAGTAATGGGGTTGCCTGCTCGAAGGCAAACTCAACCAGAACTGTTGATGGTTACAAATACCGTTGCGCGCGAAATCCACTAGTAAAGAATTCAAAGCTTACTTGGCTCTCCTTTGAGTGCCTCACTGCGGTGCGTCAGTTCCAAGCTGCAGTTAAGGCTCAGAGTGATCTAACAAATAGCGCGGAACAAACAGCTGCCCTTGATGCAGAATATGTAAAAGCAACTGCGGCTCTTGCCAGCACTACTGCAGCCTTGGACAAAGCGCGAGCACAAGTAACGGAGTTCCAGACTCAAATGAATGCCGCAACTAACGCTGCCGATAAACAGAAGTTTGCAACTGCGGTCTCTAAATTGGCTAATGCAGTTCTTGTCCTAAGCGGTTCACGAACAAAGCTCTCTGCTCAGGTGAAAGATTTAGAGTCAAAGAAGGCACTTCTTCAAGCAGCTCCTGAACAACTCAAGTCAAATGCCACTGATGCTCGTGCATCAGCAGGCCTTCTCTGCGCACGAGGTTTATAAGACACCCGTATAGATTCACTGCCAAGTAAGGCTTCCCCTATTTATAGGCGGAAGCCTTACTTATTTAATCTGTAGATGCATCGAGCGGTGAAATGGCTTCCGGCTGCCCTTCTGGCCTTCCATGTTGCGGCAAAGATTTATGCACCTGGGCAATCACTACTCTTGGATTTACTTGCCTATAACGCAATCTGGATAGCTGCAGTTATCGCGATTACTCAAGCCCCACTAATGAACGATCCGATTGCACTTGCCTGTACGTGTTTAGCAATCTCATTCTGGGGCATAGGCTCATCGCTCAATAGTTACAGCAACTTCTATAGCGTTGGTGAAAGTTCAGATTTGCTCGCACAAATTTGCTACACACTCTTCTATCCATTTGCACTCATCGCCCTTCCGCGAGTGGTCACGCGCGGGCGGAAACTGAACCCCATAGAACTACTAGATGCCGCCATTTTCGGCCTTGGCATCTCATCCATTGCCACCGCGCTCTTTATCTCACGAGTTTTCCCAGATTCACTGATCAATCTGCAAGACCAATTCTTCTCGCTACTTTTCCCCATCGGAGATTTACTTCTGCTGACACTTTCTGCAGTTGCTGCGATTACACACCGCTTACATCCCAGAGCGCTCTTTCTCTTTCTGGGCTTTGCCCTCTTTAGTCTTTCGGATCTTGTATTTCTTTGGCTTGCCATCAACGAGAGTTATCAATTTGGTCAGCTGACCGATGATGGGTGGCTCCTTGGAATAGTTCTGATTGCACTTTCATTCTGGTCAATACCAGCGCGCGATGGACGAGAGGTAACTATCCATCCAATCTTTATTGCCATCTCAGTATTCATTAGCCCAACTCTGCTTGCGTATTCAGCGCTTGTGCCCGGAGCCTTTCCTATCTTCATCATCGCTCCCACAATTGCCACCTTGTTCTTGGCATTTATCCGCATGACCATCGTTATTAGGCAAGCACGAAATCTAGGCGAAGAGAAGGTGCTAGCACGCACTGATGAGTTAACGGGCCTTCCTAATCGCAGAAGGTTGATTGCAGATTTAGAAACTTTTTCAAAGAGCGAAGGCGCTCTTCTGCTCCTTGACCTCAATCAATTTAAACCGGTCAATGATCAATATGGCCACGAGTTCGGCAATCTTGTTCTGCAACAAGTGGCACAACGCTTTAGTCGCTCACTTCCTACTGGCGCTGTTCTTGCTCGTTTAGGCGGTGATGAATTTGGAGTCTTGGTCAACGGCACATACGAGCAGACGCTGGAAGCTGCCTATGCGTTGGAGGCAACGCTGAGCTATCCCTTTGTTATTGAAGGAAACTCAATCAAGATTGGCGTGAGTATCGGCCATGTGCAAAATGATGGTTCGCATAACGCGTTAGAGCGAGCAGATGCAGCGATGTATGAAGCAAAGCGGAGCGGAGTTGGAGTTGTGCGAGCTCAACCAGTCTTATGAAGCTTTAACTTGATTCCGACAAAAGACCCTAGGAAGACAAAGATAAAGAAAATCCAGCCAGAGACTGCAAATGCTTGAGTACCCGATAGCAGCACACCGATGGTGCAGCCAAGTGAAGTCATCGAACCCCAACCTAAGGCGACTCCACCGAGCAACGCTGTGCCAGAGTTTGTAACAGTAAGACGTGATGGTTTAAAGCGTCCACCAGCGAAAGCTGCAGCGAATGAAGATCCGATAATGCCAATGACGAGCCAACCATTATTTGTAAGCGTCTCGGTCACCACAGCAATACAACCTGCCATGCGATCGAGGCCAGTAAGAGTCTCTGGTCCAATTCCATTCGAGTTCATAAAGGTGCGCGCAGTTGTGCTCAATTGACGGGTAACGCCAAGAGGTTCAACGCGAAGATATGCCACCGTGCCAACAACGCCAACAAGAAGACCTGTTGTTATCGGGCTCCAACGTTCGAAGATTAACTTCTTAAGTGTTTGGCTCAAGGAAAGCGTGCTGGCGCTACTTCTAATCGGCTCTGAGTTAACACCTTTTTTCATAACGAATATTGCAAGCGCTAAGAGAACTGCCATCGTTAGAACGAGCGAGCCTGAATATCCAATGTAATGCGGCAACCACAGAGTTGGCGCATCAGAGATTGCGTTGAGATAGAACCAATTCCAAGTCAGAAATGCGAGAACAAATCCACCAAGGGTTCCAATCAACGCAGGAATCGCGCGCAAATAACCTTGGCCCAATCGATACAAGTGTCCGCTGATACACGCACCAGAGAGCGCCATACCAATTCCGAAGGTAAAGGCAGAAAGTGCCAAGACCCAACTGACTGGTCCAATGTGGGCTGCAGGTGGAAGACGATCTGTTGTTGTATCAGGTAAGAACTGTCCAAAGATCAGCGCATAACCAACTGATCCAGTTGCAATAGCAACGAGCACTGAGAGAAAGGGCGTTGTGTTCTTATCTTCAATCCCGTCCCGGAAAATGCAGAAGAAACAGAAACGACCACGCTCGAGTAAGAGCCCCAAGCTGATACCGATCAAGAGTGAAATCGGCGCCGTTGAATTGCTGGTATTTGACGAAAGAATAAATGAAGTAAGGAGAAGGGCTGCAATTACTCCAAATGAGATTGCAGTGCGAATCTTTTCCGCACGGGTCCAGGCAGAAGCAGCAGTCCCGATGGTGCTGGGGCTGCTGCTCTGCTGAGGATTAATTGAAATTACGCTGCTCCCCAAATGGTTCCAGCGTTGTTAACGATTGGAACACCGACAGAGTTACCGTATTCAGTCCATGAACCGTCGTAGTTCTTCACGTTGTAGCCCAAGATTTCGCTCAATACAAACCATGTAAGGGATGAGCGCTCTCCGATGCGGCAGTAGGTAATGATGTTCTGCTTTCCATCGACGCCCTTATCTGCGTAGAGCTTCTTGAGCTCTGCAACAGTCTTAAAGGTTCCATCTGCATTCACATTTGCACCCCATGGGACATTGATCGCACCTGGGATGTGGCCTGCACGAACTGCTAGTTCCTGGAATCCTGGCGCTGCGAAAATTTTGCCGTTGTATTCATCTGCACCGCGGATATCGATGAGATCTGCCTTAACGCGCTTCTTAGCAACTGGAAGAACATCATTAATCAAAGTTGCACGAAGAGCCTTATCTGCCTTAGTTGCAACGAAGTTTCCAGCTGAGAATGTTGGGACAGCTGTTGTAAGTGGACGTCCATCCTTCTCCCACTTCACGCGACCGCCATCAAGGACGCGAACATCCTTCTGACCGTAGATGTTAAAGATCCATGCGCCCCATGCTGCAAACCAGTTGTTCTTATCTCCATAGAGAACAACAGTGGTGTCATCGCTGATGCCAGCCTTCTGAACCAACTTGCTGAAGTTCTTTGCGTTGATGATGTCGCGGTTGACCGTGTCAACGAGATCTGTGTGCCATACAAACTTTATTGCATTCTTAATGTGGCCACGCTCGTAAAGTCCTGGTTCAGTGCTTACTTCAATGATGCGCACCTTAGGGTTATCAAGATTTGCTTCTAACCAATCAGGTTGTGCAACTGCGCGAGCCTGGTTTTTTGGCGCAGCGCTTGCTGGAACGACTCCAACAGTCGAAACGAGCCCAGCAACGACTGCTGCTGCAAGTGCTTTCTTCAAGATAGACATTATTTTTCCATTTCTAAGAGTTAATTTGAATTAAGGTAAATCGAAAGTAAAAGAAAGTAAAAAGATTTGAGGTAATGATTAAAGACAGCAGCTGGTGCTGTTAATGCGGCAGTAGTCAATTATGCGACGTTTAATGAAGATCATCGTGACATCCTTTCCGCTAAGTAAATATTTTAAATGCTTGCTTGAGGAGAAAGATAAAGTGAATCTTCCTCTTTGTAAAAACGCTAATGATTTGCAGATGCAAGAAAACGCTATTTTTTCTTCTTAATAGGCTGTTCGGCTTTTTCTACCTTGATCTCTTTTAGCCGTTCGAGTGACTCAACTCTCTCAAGTGCATGATCCACGATGCGTTCTGGGTATCCATGCGAATATCCATCGAGGAATAGCCATGGTTCGTGGATTTCGGCAGCGCTTAAGTGCGCTAGTTCTGCAACATATTTGCGAATGTAATCGCCGTTCTCATCAAATCGTCGGCCTTGCTCGATGGGATTAAAGACGCGGTAATAAGGGGAGGCATCTGTGCCGGTACCTGCTGTCCACTGCCACCCATGAGCATTTGATGCAACGTCGTAATCAACGAGATGCTGGGCGAAGAATCGCTCACCTAACTGCCACTCGAGGTGAAGATCTTTAACTAAGAATGAGGCAACCACCATACGAGTGCGGTTATGCATCCAACCTTCAAGGACAAGTTGTCGCATGGCAGCATCTACAAATGGGTAACCGGTCTTTCCTTCACACCATGCTTGAAATTGCTTCCCTGGCTTGTCATAACGCATCGCCTTAAATTGCTTTGCGTAATACTCGGTATCAGTATCTGGATTGTTAAAGAGAACATCTGCATAGAATTCGCGCCAAGCAATTTCTTTACGGAAAGTATCGTGGGCCTTGCTTTCGCCAAGTCCTGCCAGCAGCGTACGTGGATGGATCTCGCCGAATTTAAGATACGTACTCATCTTTGAGGTTCCATCGATTGCAGCAAAATTTCTATTCTCGTCGTAGCTATCTAAACCTTTTTTAGTAAATTCTTTAAAGCGAGCAAGGGCTGCCTTTTCGCCTGCGGCAATCACGTTAACGCCCGCTGGCATAGGAAAATCTGGAAATGCACGGTACTTAGCAGGTGGCTTCACCGCTGGAATTTTTGCGGGCATCTTGGCCGGTGCGCGCCAACCGTGTGCACACCATGCGCGATAGAAGGGTGTGTAGACGCGATATGGAGTTGCATCACTTGGCTTAACAACTCGACCAGGGGCAACTGCATAAGGGCTTCCGGTGCGAACCAACTTAATTCCAGCAGCCTCAACGCGAGCATCGCGCGCTGCACCATATCGTTCATATTCATCTGAGATATGTACTTCAGATACGCCATACATCTCGATAAGTTCTTTCAATACTTCTACTTGATCGCCTTCAATAATGTGCAGGCAATTACCTAAAGATTCATCGAGTGCGCGAAGTGATTGCCCCATATAGGCGAGCAACTTGTCGCCAGCTTCTGCAATCTGAGTCTTATCAAGGATGAAGACAGGAACGATTTCATCGGCACCATCGAGCGCCGCATTGAGCGCTGGATGATCACCCACTCGCAGATCTCTGCGAAACCAGACGATATTTCGCACAGACATGGAAGCTACTTGTGTAGCTGCTCGACTGAAGCGTCCCAGCCCTTTACATCTTCAGGCTTACGAGGAGCCTTTCCGACATAGCGAGCAGATGGACGAATCAAACGGCCGGTGCGCTTCTGTTCCAAGATATGTGCAGACCAACCTGCGGTACGAGCTGCAGTAAACATTGAAGTAAAGAGAGGTGCTGGAACTTCTGCGAAGTCCAACATGATTGCCGCCCAGAATTCCACGTTAGTTTCAAGAACGCGATCTGGTTGACGCTCACGAAGCTCCTTCAGAGCTGCTTGTTCAAGCGCTTCTGCAACTTCGTAACGCGGAGCTTTGAGCTCTTTTGCCGTACGACGAAGTGTGCGAGCACGTGGATCTTCGGCGCGATAGACGCGGTGACCAAATCCCATCAAACGTTCCTTGCGATCAAGAATTCCCTTGACGTAAGCCTCAGCGTTGCCGGTTTTTTCAACTTCTTCAATCATGTGCAAAACACGTGATGGTGCTCCACCGTGAAGTGGACCTGACATCGCACCGATTGCACCAGAGAGAGCAGCGCACACATCTGCACCAGTTGATGCAATGACGCGACCTGTAAAGGTAGATGCATTCATTCCATGTTCAGCAGCTGATACAAAGTAAGCATCGATTGCGCGAACGTGAAGTGGATCTGGTTCTCCGCGCCAACGAATCATCATGCGTTCAACAACTGTGTGCGCCTTATCAACTTCTGATTCAGGGACCATTGGATTGAATAGACCGCGAGCTGCTTGCGCAAGGTATGAAAGAACCATGACTGAGGTGCGAGCTAAGTTGCTACGCGCTTCTTCATCTGAAATATCAAGAATTGGCTTAAAGCCCCACGCTGGAGCAAGCATTGCAATCGCAGATTGAATATCTACGCGAACATCACCTGAGTGAACAGGCAGTGGGAATGGCTCAGCATTTGGAAGACCTGGATTAAATTCATCATCAACAAGAAGTCCCCATACGTTTCCGAATGAGACGCGACCTACAAGATCATCGATATCAACGCCACGGTAACGAAGCGCGCTACCTTCTTTATCTGGCTCTGCAATTTCAGATTCAAATGCAATTACGCCTTCAAGACCTGGCTTGAAATCATCTGACACGGTGCGCTCCTTAAGCTGTAGCTCTTCTTGCGGGCAATTCTGCACCTCCCGCGGGGGTGCTGACCACCAGATGGTCCAGGGATGCACTCAATCCGAAAGTGAGGTTCGATACACCTATGAGCAACGACGACCTTACTCGCGATTCCATCAGAGCGATGCGCCGTTCCTATGGCGAGGTTGGCCTTGAGTCACTTCCCGCCGATCCATTCGCTGCATTTTCCAGCTGGCTGAAAGAGGCCGCTGATAATCCTGTCATCGTTGAAGCAAATGCAATGGTGCTCTCTACTTTGGGTGGCGATAACAACGGTAACGATGCAATCTCTACTCGCACTGTTTTATTGAAAGATATTTCGCAAGGTGGATTTACCTTCTTCTCCAATTACTCATCGCGTAAAGCGCAAGCGATTGAAATGAATTCACAAGTCACCTTGCTCTTTCCTTGGTATGCCATGGAACGACAAGTTTCGATTAGTGGATTTGCAGAAAAGATTGAACGTTCAGAATCTGAGGATTACTTTGCAACAAGACCATGGTCATCACAGATTGGCGCATGGGCATCTGCGCAATCAGCACCTCTTGCAACTCGCGAAGAGTTAGAACAACGCTTTGCTGGCGCTGCGCAAAAATGGCCTGAAGGCACAACAGTTCCATGCCCACCGCATTGGGGTGGTTATCGCGTAACTCCAATCAGCATCGAATTTTGGCAGGGCCGTTACTCGCGCTTACATGATCGCTTGCGCTATGAGCGGGCTAACACCAACTCCGATTGGGAAGTACATAGGTACTACCCGTAGTCTTGCCCTATGAGCGACGCCATTGTTATTCCAGATAATTTAAAGCCACGTGATGGACGTTTTGGTTGCGGTCCATCAAAGATTCGTCCAGAAGCGTTAGCAGCTTTGACTGCACCTGGTAGCGAATACATTCTTGGAACATCGCACCGCCAGAAGCCAGTCAAGAACGTCGTCAAGAGCGTTCGCGAAGGACTTTCCTCTCTCTTCTCACTTCCAGAAGGTTATGAAGTGATCTTGGGTAACGGTGGTTCAACTGCGTTCTGGGATATCGCAACCTTTGGACTTATCGAAGATCGCTCACAACACCTTGTCTTCGGTGAATTTTCATCAAAATTTGCAGCTGCCGCTAAAGAAGCGCCCTTCCTAGGCGAGCCAACAGTCATCAAATCAGAACCAGGCACACACCCAGCAGCAACTGCTGAAGCCGGTATCGATGTCTATGCACTTACCCATAACGAAACTTCAACTGGCGTTGCAATGAACATCAAGCGCCCTGCTGGAACAGATGGAGCGCTCGTTCTTGTTGATGCAACCTCTGCGGCTGGCGGACTAGAAGTAGATGCAAAAGAGTTTGATACCTATTACTTCGCACCACAGAAATCTTTCGCATCCGATGGTGGGTTGTGGTTTGGACTCATGAGCCCTGCAGCTATCGCTCGCGCTGAAAAGATTAAGGCCAGCGGTCGTTGGATTCCAGCTTTCTTTGATTTAGTCACAGCTATCGAAAATTCACGACTTGATCAGACCTATAACACCCCAGCGCTTGTCACTTTGATGTTGCTCGATGAACAACTCAAGTGGATGAATGCAAATGGTGGGTTGAAGTTTACTGCAGGCCGTAGCGCGGATTCAGCATCACGCCTTTATGGATGGGCTGAAAAGACCAGCTACACAACTCCATTTGTCACCGACCCTGCGCAGCGTTCTAAAGTTGTTGGAACAATTAACTTTGACGATGCAATTGATGCCACCAAGGTCGCTGCAGCCCTTCGTGCAAATGGAATTGTGGATACAGAGCCATATCGCAAGCTTGGTAAGAACCAGCTTCGTATCGGAATGTTCCCGGCAATCGACCCAGCTGATATCGATGCCTTAACAGCATCTATCGACTACGTCGTCGCTAATCTTTCATAGTGACCCACACAATCAAGCGGGATAGATATTTCTGGACCGTCGCCTTTCAAACTGTCTGCGTCAATATCTTCTTAGGTAGCTTTGGACCAACCCAGCCGTTGCTTCGCGCAGATCAAGGCACATCACTTACTATTGCAGGCCTTCACGGAACTTCGATTGGTCTGGCATCTGTTTTTGCTGGTCTTGCCAACCCTCACATCGCGCATCGTTTTGGTAGAACTAAGACAGCCTGGATTGGGCTCTTAATCTTCTCAATCGGCATCATCGCCTTTGTTGCATCCCCTACTGTTCTCTTCTCAATTCCAACAGCCTTTGTTACAGGCTTCGGGGTTTCAATCACCATCAATAACGCGCTGACTGCAATTACTTCTCACTACAACGAGATGTCACCGATGGCGCTGACGCAAGCAAATGCCATCGCATCCTGCGGTTACGTAGGTGGAACTCTCATTGTTGGAACTATTGCGAATAACTATCGCGACTACTGGCGACTTGGAATGTTGATCGCTATTCCAGCCGTTGTGGCTCTTTATTTACTGCGCGATAAGAGCCCGGAAGTACATGTTCCAGATGAATCAGGTCCACAAACTGGAAAGTTATCTCGTGAATTTTGGTGGTCCTGGTTAGGGTTTGTCGCCTGCATCGCTAGCGAATTTGCGATTTCATTCTGGGCGGCGGCTTTAATTATTGACCGTACCGATGCATCCCCTGCTATTTCAACGCTCACAGTTGCAGCTTTTGGAACCGGTATGGCTCTTGGTCGTTGGTATGGCGGTCGCGTCTTAAAGCACTTTGCACTCGATACCCAACTCATCATTTTTATTGCAGTGCAGGCAGTTGGATTTACCATTCTTTGGTTCTCGCATAATCTACAAATTAGCTTCCTTGGTGTATTAATCGCCGGCTTAGGTGTTTCTAATCAATTCGCGCTGGCATCTCTTCGCATGATTGATTTCAGTGATGGTCGCCCTGATTTAGCGGTGGGTAGAAGTTCTAGTGCGGCAGGCCTGGCAATCGCAGGTTCACCATTCTTGCTCGGAGTTCTTGGAGATCAATTCGGAATTTCTAGAGCCTATTTAATGGTGCCAGTTCTTATCTTCATCTCATACATTATTGTTCAACTCGTTCCATCACACGTCCCGCAGAAAGTTTTGGAAGATAATGAACTTTAAAGTCCGCCGCCTTATAACGATCCTGACCCTTTTCGGGCTCGTAGTACTTATCTTTTTAGGATAGTTGATACCCGTAAATCATCAGGCTTCTGCAACTTATCTTTAAAGATTATCCAGAGCAGCGTTGCTGCAATCAGTGGAATCACGCCACAGATAAAGATTGTCTCGCGCACGCCCACTGTTTCAGACAGATAACCAATAAAGAGTGAACCCAGTGGGGTGCCTCCCATAAAGATCAAGAGATAGATTCCCATCACTCGACCACGTACTGCTGGGTCGCTATTGACCTGCACATAAGAATTGGCGCTAATCAACATCGCTAAGGCTGATACTCCACCAATAGGTAGCCAGAGCGAGTAAATCCAATACGTCGGCATAAATGCGGTAGCAATAACGACGAGCGAGAACACAACTCCAAGTCGCACCACCAACATGCTGTCTCTAAAACGTTCTAGGCGCGCACTGATAAGCGCACCGGCCAAGGAACCGATTGCAACGTAGGTACCCAACAATCCATAAGAGGCCGGACCTTTACCAAACTCTTTTGTAGCCATCAACGCGTTAAAGATCTGAAAGTTAAGTCCGAAGGTGGAGGCAAAGAAGATCAGCGCCATCACAACATATAGATCAGGACGGGCCATTGCATAGTGCAGCCCTTCGCGAATCGTGCCCAGAGTCTTCTCTTTCTTCTGGCTAAAGAAGTCGGATGAGCGCATAAAAAAGAGGGAGCCAATGACAAAGAGATAAGAGGTGGCGTTAATCAAAAAGGAAGGGCCGGTATCAAAGTTAGCAATCAAGATTCCGGAAAGTGCTGGCCCAACCAAGCGTCCCATATTGAAATTAGCTGAGTTAAGGCTGACTGCATTGGCCACATCGTCATCGCCCACAATCTCGGCGGTAAAGCTCTGTCTGATTGGTGCATCAATAGCTGAGGCAATTCCAAGTACAGCAGCGCAGACAAATACATGCCAGAGTTCAATTACTTGAGCCACAACCAGAATTCCGAGGGCGTAACAAGCAAGGGCTGCCAACGTATTAGTTGCAATCAATAGCTTTCTCTTATCAACGCGGTCTGCTAATACACCGCCATGCAAGCTCAAGAGCATTACTGGTACAAATTGAATCGCAGTAACAAGACCAAGATAGAAACCATTGTTATCGGTCAGCTCAAGAACGAGCCAATCTTGAGCAATAATCTGCACCCAAGTCCCAATATTAGAAAGCGCGTTGGCAGGAAAGAGAATTCGGAAATTTCGATGGCGGAAAGAACGCCAATTTCCGTTCTCATCTACTCGCATTCGCATTACTCTACTCTCATGACATCGCCCGGCAGTTCCAACATCAAGACCGTCGTTATTCTTATTGCTGCAGGAAGTATCGCTTGGCTTGCCGCAGGAGTTGTTGCACTCGCGATGGGCGCTGAAAGCAAAGTTATCTGGACCTGCGTAGTCGGAGCAGCGCTGGGCGCAATTGGAATTCGTTACTCAATACGACGATCACGTCGCACAGGTATCTAAATAGCTAGAGGTTTACTGCTCTAGTTGCGATGCAATACCGCGCAGCACGCGACCAAGGCGCTCTGCTTCAGGACCTGATGGATGGCGACCATGACGCAAACCATTGCCAACGCGATCCAAAATCTTGATGGTGTCTTCAATCATCGCAGCAAGGTCATCGTTATTTGTGCGTGAGCCTTCAGCAAGTGAAACTGGTGCTTCAACGATATGTACTGACATTGCTTGTGGACCCTTACGTGAATCAATCACAGAGAACTCAAGCTTGGTGCCTGGTTTTACGGTTGCAACGCCTTCAGGAAGAGCAGACGATGCAAGATAAACATCTTCGCCTTCATCGGATGCGATAAAGCCAAAACCTTTTTCCAGGGAGAACCATTTCACGCGACCTGTAGGCATAACAGTTACTCCTTAAATTTGCGGTACTCGTTTAATGATGCGAGCCGGGGGTTTCGGACAGGGGGCTAATTTATCGCACTTAGCAATAGCCGTGCTACCTGGTTTTACGCGTAGAAAGAGTTAGAGGGTCGCTTCGCTATGCGCGCCGCACCCGTGGTCGACTGAGACCACACGTGCATCATCTGGTGCAATCGCATTGGCGCAGACACCAAAAGCTGCGCGCAGAGATCCTGCAATCGGTAAGAAGAATCCACATGATGCGCAAGGCTTTGGAGCAGCTTGTGCAAGTGGTGAGTTAGGTCCGCGATCACCTGTGTACCAACGCTTACTTGCTTGATCGCGACCTTCGATTGATAGAACACGTGGACGCATCAAACCTAAATCAAATACTTCTGTTGCATCAAGGCCTTCATCCTGCACAAGCGCATGAACACCTGGAACAAGGCGAGTATCTTCAAGAACGCTGGGGACGATGACCCCCGGCTGAATATCTTCAGGTTGAATGCGATCGCGATACGGAATGTGATCTGGTGCCAGAAGTGAATCTGGGCCAGGCAAGATCACTACATCGCAGACAGTAGGAGTTGCATCCTCTTCGACCTTTGCAACAGTGATGCACCAGCGCCATCCACGGTAACCAGCAACCTCTGCCGTAAACAAATAGGTAGCAACGCGATTGTCGTCGTCATATTCAACCGAGACAAAGTCGCCAACTTGAGATGCGAACTCTGCATCGGCAAGGGCAGCATCACGCGCAATCTGCTGCGCATCAAATGTCTTCATAATCTAATCGTAAAGCAGAAGGCCCCCGAGACGTTAATCTCGAGGGCCTTCGTAACTATTTACGCGTGCTTTAGAAGTCCATTCCTATCGGATTTCTAAGGCTTTAGAAATCCATATCCCCGCCGCCTTGTGGCATTGGGTTAGCTGACTTTGGTTCTGGCTTATCTGTAATCACTGCCTCTGTAGTAATAAAGAGAGCTGCGATTGATGCTGCATTCTGGAGTGCAGAACGTGTCACCT
>VFQT010002777.1_pt1 | contig 17209 bp, 15 predicted proteins | sample 3512381 | NCBI WGS metagenome assembly VFQT01 (sample SAMN10412376, study PRJNA504923) | tailings metagenome | isolation source: Relicate 2 Philex TSF3 active mining site | place: Philippines: Tuba, Benguet | collected 2017-08-29
GTCTCTAACGGTGAAGAAGAAGGTAAAGGAAATGAACTTGTAAAAGGTGCAACTCCTTTATTCAAGGCATCCAACTTGAATTACTTCGGAAATGTGGAAGGCAAGGAAGTCATTGGCGGCGCAGTGGATGTCGCTGTCACTGACGGCTTTACCGGAAATGTAATGCTTAAGACATCTGAAGCTGTCGCAAAATTGATCGTTGATACCATTCGAACCCTGATCAAGAACGGAAACCTTCGCACCAAAATCGGTGGATTACTTGTCAAACCAGCGTTGAGCGCAATTAAAAAAATGCTGGATCCCGGCGAGCAAGGCGCTGCCCCCATGTTAGGAGTGAATGGATTGGTATTCATCGCTCATGGTCGGTCAGATGCCTTTGCCATCAAGAATGCCGTCCGTGTAGCGAAGAATGCCGTAGATGTAAAAGTACTAGATGCAATGAAAACTGCTATTGAAGAGAGCCTTAAGAAATAAACATGAAAATTATCAAAAACGAAAAACTTATTGAGAGAAACGGTAAGATCGGCAATTGGGTTAGTTTGGGAGCGTTATTGGTTCTTGGTGGAGGAATGTACATATCTTTCACCCGTCCAGAATGGTTTACATACTCGCTGACCTGTCTTGTCCTTGGTTTTATGATGACACAGATCGGTATGTACATGGGCAACCGTTGGGGTCGCTCGCCGCGTCGAGATGAAAAGATCGATGCAGCATTAAAGGGGATGCATAGCGAATTTAGTGTTTACCACTACACTACGCCTGCCTCCCATTTACTCGTCGGTCCGGCGGGAGTTTGGGTAGTTTTGCCTTATCAACAGGCTGGAACCGTGTATTTTGATAAAAACCGCTGGAAGGTCAAAGGCGGTGGATTTATGCAATCCTACATGCGGATTTTCGGTCAGGAAGGCATTGGACGCCCAGATATTGAGTCCGAATCTGAGGTCTCAGCTTTGAAAAAATTTCTGGTAAAGAAGTTGGCAGGCAGTACTGTTCCAGAAATCAAAACTGTCATGGTGTTCACCCATGACCAGGTTGAGGTGGAGCCGGGCGAGTCCCCCATCCCCGCAATGAAGTTGAAAGAGCTAAAGAGTTTCATGAGGGAAGAGTCCAAAAATCGTAAACTTTCGAGCGGACAAATCCAAGAACTCAGCCGAGTGTTGGAAAACCAATAAAAGGCGATTTTTGAATGTCTGAAATCTCTACAGATCCACGCCAATCACGTTCAGTGATATACGCCTCTGTCGCTGTCTTCATAATCATCTTGGTCTTCTCTGTTTTGCGGGTCAAGTTTTATGGTGACCCTGCTCTTTCCATCGCGGGAAATGACACGATTACATATGTAGAGGCGGCACAAGTCCCATTATTCTCGGCAGAGATCATGACCGGCAGGCGTTTATTAACGACCAACCTGATTTACAAGTTTTTTGAGCCGGAAAATGGATATGAAATCCTTGTGAATGGCTCGGTGGATACAACCCGGAGAGTCATTCAACCTGGGTTTGATAAGATAGTGATCTTGCAATTGATCCTCTCACTTTTGGGTTGGGGTGCGTTGGCGTGGTTTGTTGCAGAAAATTTACGGGATCCGTGGCTGAAAATTCTGAGCGCAATCCTGATCCTTCTTTTCGCATACACGCCACAGATGGCTGACTGGGATAGTATTTTGATGTCCGAGTCGCTTACATTTTCCCTCTTTGCTTTTCAACTTGCACTACTGATAAAAATTGCCTCTGAGATCTACAAAAATCCTGAGGCAAAAATTACTCATTGGGCAATCAGTTGGGGGGTTGTCTTCTTCTTTTGGACGTTTTTGCGTGACACAAATCTTTTCACTGCATTAATGAGCATTGTCATGATAGCGATCCTATTTGTGTCACAAAGGTTTCGGAAAAGCAAATCCCTGCTTGGCATTGCAACCTTTTTAATGCTTACATTTGTTTTAGGTATCTATACCTCAAGCATCAGTGTCCGATCAACTGTCCAACTCATCAATTTGTATAAGGACGATATTTTCCCGCATCTTGAAAGAGTTGGTTATTTCGAAAAGTTTGGGATGCCTGCACTTGAAACATCTGAATTTAAAGCATGGGTAGCAGAGGAAGGGTCTTCTGCCATGGCTCAGTTTATGCTCAGCCATCCAGGCTATCCGACTCTTAAGATTCTAAGAGATTTCGAGCCCGCCTTCCACGAAATCAAACAAACTTATTTCACTGCTAAAAACTTAAATCCAACACGTGAGGTTCTATTCACTCTTGGGAACGCTTTCCACCCAGAAAATACTACGCCTTTCTTAATGAGCCTTATAGTTCTGGTGGGAATTATCTTCTTAGCAGCCAAGGATGTAGACAACAGCCGCCTATGGGCATGGATCGGGCTTTGGTTATTCTTTTCCTCCAGCCTAACACTGATCCCCACAATTTTGGGTGACACATGGGCATTAAATCGTCACGCCCTTTACTCGACAACGATTTTCCGGCTTACTCCTCTGGTCTTTTCCGTTATTTTGGTGGATATTGCAATACAAAAGAAAGCGCCTCAATAAAACTAAAATGGATTTCATAAAAAAGCATTTCGTCAACCTGATCATTTTTATGATCTTTGCTGTTGGGATATATTTTCGTTCAACCTGGTATGGAGATCTGCGTTTATCCGTAGCAAATGCAGAAACTGATAGCTATATGTCTTCAGCCCGCAACTCGATTTTCTCATGGAATATTTTTGCAGGGCAACGCCTATTTACCACAAACTTGATCTATAAGTTAGCAAATGACCCTGTAGGATGTCCTTTCACTTCTTATGGTAAACCCGGAATCGGTGAAGAAGTTGAGAGAAAAGTGCAACCTTGTTTTGACAAGATCGCGCTTCTACAAAACTATCTTGCGATGTTTGGGTGGTGCTTTCTTGGTTGGATCGTTGCAAGTAAACTATTCAATCCGTTGATAAAGATCTTTTCTGCCACTGTAATTATGTTATTTGGCTTTACACCACAGATCGCAGAATGGGATAGTGTACTCAGCCCCGAATCCTTATCGCTTACTTTGTTTGCGGTTGTATTGGGAGTTGCAATTGAACTTCTATTTAGCATTGGAGGATCTGAAGTTCCGTTCAGGACAAAAAAAGAGAAAGTCTTGCTTGGCACATTCCTATTCGTTTTTCTCTTATGGGTTTTTGTGAGGGACGTACACCTTTACGCCATCCCGATCACATTGGTACTTCTTGTACCGTTTTTTTTCATCAAAAAATTCAGAACCTCCAAAATAATACCAATTACGTTTGCTATATTATTCTTATTCTTTATTGTGGGGTATCTCTCAGCACGAGATAGTTTACGCGCCACACGATACCCAATCATGAATTCACTTGAAGAATATATTTGGCCGTATCCAGCAAGAGTAGAGTTCTTTCAAGGTTATGGGATGCCTGAAAAAGACCACCCTGATTACAAACAGGATCCCATATATCAGGCTTGGGCTGATAAAAATGCCACGAAAGCATATGCCATTTTTCTAGTCAGCCATCCCGGATTCGTTGTCACAACACTTTGGGCAAATATTGATCTCCTAAATGACGATTATGCTCAACCTTATTTTCTCACCGATGAGGTAAAGAACCGAGAATATCTATTAGTGATTGGCGAAATGGTCAACCCGGAATCGGGTGTTGTTTACCTATTAACATTATTCGCAACTCTCATCTTATTAATGCAAATAGCAACCAATAAACCGACACCATGGGCATGGTTGGGAGTTTGGGTATTTGGAATTGCAATAGCAACCCTTCTAATCAGTTATTTTGGTGACACTGCAGGTCTACGTCGTCATATCATGCCCTCTGTGGAATTAGTGCGGTTACATTTCTGGGTTTTCCTGTTGCCTTTTCTTGATCACTATTTATATAAACCAGCTTAGTTGGTTGTTCTTAGAGGTTTAAAAAGCTTTATGGTACACTTGTTCTAATATGACCACCATTGTTTCATTAGACATCGAAACCACCGGTTTGGATGAAGATCGCGATGCGATCATCGAAATTGCAGCAGTACGCTTCAACGGGAAACGCAAGGAAGATGAGTTCAATACCCTCATCAATCCTGGTAGACAGATCCCTGATTTCATTACTGGACTCACTGGCATCGACAATGCCATGGTGCGACAGGCACCTCGTGTCCAAGACATCGCACACGAGTTAATTTCTTTTGTAGGCGATGCCCCAATTCTTGGGCACAACGTCAAATTCGACGTTGGATTTTTGCGCAAGAAAGGCATGTTCGAATATCAACAAACGATTGATACTCTCGAACTTGCTTCCGTGCTTCTGCCAACCGCCACACGTTACAACCTTGGCGCACTTGGCAAACAGCTGGGCATCCCCCTCCCGGCCACTCACCGCGCGCTGGATGACGCACTGGTCACACATGCTTGCTATATTAAGCTTTTCGAGTTCGCGCAAGAACTTCCGCTAGAAACCTTGGAAGAGATCGCAGACCTTGGTAATTTCGCAAAATGGGATTCGAACTGGGTCTTTGAACAAGCCTTGAGAGCAAAGATCAAAGAAGGTATCAAACCAAAGCAGACGAAAACCCGCGCCTCTTCTTCCAAACCGATGTTTGATTCAGCAACCGAACGGGATGCCCCGCCGGTCTCTCGGACCGAAACTCCGCTCCCACTCGACCCTGAAGAAGCTGCCTCAGTTTTGGAATATGGCGGTCCCTTCTCACAATATTTTGAATCCTACGAACACCGCGGCGAGCAAGTCGAAATGCTCAAGGCTGTGGCAAATGCCCTTTCAACAGGTGGACATCTCCTCGTCGAGGCAGGAACCGGCGTGGGTAAATCATTTGCCTATCTCGTGCCAGCCGCATTATTCGCCTATCAAAATAACACGCGCGTCGTTATTTCCACGAATACCATCAACCTGCAAGACCAGCTCATCAAGAAAGACATTCCAGACCTCCAGGCTGCGTTGAATTTGAATGTTCGTGCCGCGGTATTGAAAGGACGTTCAAATTATCTTTGCCCACGCCGCTTTCAATACCTGCGCTCACATGGACCCAGCAATGCGACTGAAATGCGTGTATTGGCCAAGCTCATCGTATGGCAATTGAACAACCCTAGCGGCGACCGTAACGACCTCAATTTACAGGGTCCGCTCGAAAGAGAAGTGTGGAGCCGCCTCTCTGCTGAAGACGATAACTGCACAACTGAAGCTTGTCTTGGAAGAATGGGCGGAACCTGCCCATTCTATCGCGCTAAACAAGCAGCCCAGAATTCGCACATTCTAATTGTCAACCATGCTTTGCTTCTTTCAGATGTTTCAACTGGCAGCAAGGTGTTACCGGAATACGATTACCTGATCGTGGATGAAGCACACCACATGGAAACGGCTGTGACCAATGCGCTTTCCTTCCGCATGACCCAAGGGGATCTGGAGCGCATGTTGAAAGAATTGGGTGGTTCATCGGCTGGGCTTCTCGGCACAATATTGACCGACACACACGATACCTTGCGTCCATCCGATTTTGGGTTGATGCAGCAAAAATCCAAACGGGCAACAGATCAAGCTTTTCGTGTAGAACAGCTATCGAAAGAATTTTTTGCGTATGTAGGTCAGTTCATTCAAGTGCAGCGTGAGGGACAACCACAAAGCAATTATTCATGGCAAATGCGCATCACTCCCGCCGCGCGAACCCTGCAAGGCTGGGATGATCTCGAAATGGTTTGGGGGCAGATCAGCGAGACAATGGCTAATTTGCTAAAAACTCTCGATGAGATTTATAAATCCCTCGGTGAATTGTATAACGACGGACACGACGAGGTGGAAGATGTGATGGGCAGTTTAGGCACGCTCATCCGCCGCATGACCGAAGCGGAAACCGCCGCCTCTGGTTTGATGCACAACCCCACCAATGACCTGATCTATTGGATCGAAGTCAACCCGCGCGGAGAACGCCTCTCACTAAATGCTGCGCCGCTTCGTGTGGGTCCGCTAGTGCAAAAGCACCTCTGGTATGAAAAAGCCAGTGTCATTCTGGCTTCCGCTACCCTCACCACTCACGGCGAATTCACATACATCCGCAACACCTTGGATGCCGCCGAAGTGGACACGCTTGCACTAGGCTCACCATTTGATTATGAATCAAGCACCCTGCTCTATGTACCAAGCGATATGCCTGAACCCAATGCGTTCAATTACCAGCAGATCCTCGACCGCACCCTGATCGCCACCGCCAAAGCCACTGGCGGTCGAATGCTTGTGCTATTCACATCGTATGCCGCATTGAAAAAAACTTCGCAATCAATTACAGGTCCACTGGCGAGGGAAGACATCTTTGTCTTCGAACAAGGCGAAGGGACTTCACCAACCGCCTTGCTCGAGTCGTTCAAAACTACAGACCGCGCCGTGCTTTTAGGAACCCGCTCCTTCTGGGAAGGCGTAGATGTTCCTGGGGATGCCCTCTCGGTGGTGGTCATCACAAAATTGCCTTTCGAAGTACCCTCTGACCCAATCATCTCTGCCCGCTCAGAACTTTACGAAGACTCATTCAACGAATACTACCTCCCTGAAGCAATCCTCAAATTCCGTCAGGGATTTGGTCGCCTCATCCGCACCGCATCGGATCGTGGCATTGTTGCCATTCTTGACCGCCGTGTGTTGACCAAGCAATATGGCAGAATGTTCTTGGAATCTTTGCCGCAATGTACAGCCCGGCAGGGACCGATTGCCAATTTACCTAAGATGGCAGGTCAGTGGTTGGGAATGTAGAGCAAAAATCCCTTGAAGACATCTTCAAGGGATTTTTTATCAACCGATCTTTGCCGCAGAACTTATTGTCTGTTCATCTAATTTCAAAAACGCATCAACAACATGAGGATCAAAATGCTTACCTGCATCCTCCCGGATCTTTTGTTTTACATCGATTGGATCCAGTCCTTTTCGGTACGGACGATCAGAAACCAATGCATCCCAAACATCCACAACTGCAAAAATACGAGCCGCAAGAGGAATATCCTCTCCCTTCAAGCCACGCGGATACCCACTACCATCCCATTTTTCATGATGACAGTAAGGAATATCCAGTGCAGGATGGAGGAAATGGATCGGGTTGAGCATCTCAAAAGCGTAGACCGGATGTTTCTGAATGATCGCCCGCTCTTCGGGAGTCAGAGCCGCAGGCTTGAGCAGTATTCCATCTGGAATTGCCATCTTTCCAATATCATGTAAGAGAGCGCCTCGTTGGATATGAACAAGACTGTCACCATCCACATCCATTTTACGTGCAAGGATCTCCGTCAACTGCGTGACCCGTTTGGTATGACCCTCAGTTTCTTTATCACGCAGATCTAGTGCACGCACCCAACCTTCTAGAGTCGCCTGATACGTCGCAGCATTATCGATAGCCACCGCAGCCTGGTTTGCAAAGGCGGAGATCAATTCAAGGTCATCTTTACTAAATATGCCTGATTGAGCGCGATTATCGACATAGATCACACCGATCAATTCATCCTTCACTTTCAACGGAGCACACAGGATGGATAGAAGCTGAAACGCCGCAACACTCGCCTGCTGCTTAAAGCGTGAATCTTCCTGAGCATTAGAAGTCAGAACAGCTTCGCCATTTTCCAAAACCCGGCGAACAATACTTTTACTAATAAGAAAGTCGTTTTCGGTCAGGTTGCGCTTTTGAGCGTTTCTTGCGATCTCTACATGAAAATCGCCCTTCTCGTCCTTTAGCATCAGAAAGCCTTTTTCTGCCTTCATTATGACGATCAATTCATCTAGAACCTTGTTAAGGACATCATTCCTATCCAAGGAAGAGTTGATGGCACTACCAACAACCGTCAATGCTGCCAATTGTTTCCGCTGATTATCAAGGATGTTTATTCGTTTTTGTTGATTGGCAAAATGTGATTTCGTATCGTCTTTTAGCCGCTCCAGATCGCGGACGAGTTGCTGCAATTCCAAATTGATGGAAGTAACCTGTGGATTCCCAATACTGGCAAACTGCCTCATAGACTGCATCAATCCTTTTTTGATCGATGTGATCTCATCGAGAATACTCTCTTCAGTTGGGCTATTCATCATGGTACGGTCTCCTATCCATCAATGAGAAAATCAAATTACCGAACAACTTAAAACTTTATAATTTCGGAAGGACAATTGACTGCTGTTTCTGATATTTTCCCTTCTTATCCGCATACGAAACTTCACATTCTTCGTCAGCTTCAAAGAAGAGCACCTGCGCCAATCCTTCATTGGCATAGATCTTGGCGGGCAAAGGGGTCGTATTCGATATCTCGAGTGTCACATACCCTTCCCATTCCGGCTCGAACGGGGTGACGTTTACAATGATTCCACAACGGGCATAAGTGGACTTGCCAAGACACACCGTCAGCACCTTGCGCGGCACACGGAAGTATTCCACGGTGCGTGCCAAAGCAAATGAATTTGGTGGGACGATACATACATCACCCACAAAATCCACCATTGAATTCGTATCAAAATTTTTAGGGTCCACGGTTGCGGAAAAAACATTTGTAAATATCTTGAATTCATTCGCCACCCGAATGTCGTATCCATAGGACGAAACACCATAAGAGATCACCCCTTGTCGTACCTGCTTATCCACGAACGGTTCGATCATACCGTGCTCCAATGCCATCTTGCGAATCCAATGATCAGGTTTTAAACCCATGCTCAGCTCCTTGAAATGATATGAGTTCATTTTATCAAAAATGAAAGTCTGGTGTTCACCTGATATCCTTTTGGTATAATTTCAAAATATGGCTGAAAAAACCTACCGTCAAACCATCAATGAATGGCGTAAAGACCGTAACGAAAGCATCCGCAAGGAAAATAACTGGCTTGCACTGGCAGGTTTATATTGGCTCAAACTCGGTAAAAATCAATTTGGTTCAGACCTCAAAAATGAAATCCAGCTTCCCGAGAGGATCGCTGCCAGTGTTGGTTATTTCGAATACAACGGTAGATCAGTTTCTCTTCGTACTAATCCAGGCGAAAAAGTAACTGTCAACGACAAAACTACCGACTTTGCCATCCTACAACCTGATATTTCTGAAAATCCAAGTTATATAAAATTGGAAGGGATACAAATGGTTGTCATCCAGCGCGGAAATCGAATGGGCGTCCGCATGTGGGATAACAAAAGTGAGAAACGCGCCTCCTTCCCCGCCCGCACCTGGTATGACATCAACGAAGCTTTTCGCATCCCTGCAACCTTTACTGCCTACGACCGTCCAAAAATGGCATACTTCCCCGACCTCACAGGCGAAAAAGCAGAATTCCCTGTGGAAGGCTATGTTTCATTTGAATTTGAAGGCAAAACCCATCAACTCGATATCAACAAAGAGGATGATGGCACCCTCTTCCTTCGCTTTTGGGACCCCACCGCAAAAGACGAAACTTACCCCACCGGGCGTTACCTTGTTGCTGATGTATTAGAAGATGGAAAGATATTTCTCGACTTCAACAAAGCGTACAACCCGCCCTGTGCATTCACAGACTTTGCCACCTGTGTTTTTGCCCCCGAACAAAACCATCTGAACATTTTGATCACTGCCGGTGAGACGTATCCACGTGACCAACACTAAATAAAAAAAACCGCCGCTTGCAAGCGGCGGTTTTGATTATTCTATTTAGATGAACAAATTCGAGAAAAACTCTGGCACGAAATAATCACCGATACCAAAGCCCCATTTCAACACACAACAGCCAATGAAGATCGCTGCTGCCAAAGCCAGCATGAAATAATCACGTCCAGCATATTTCAAGTCAGCCTTGACCCAGGTGCGTTGATTGGTTCCAAATGCACGCAAATCCATGGCATCGATCACTTCCTCACCCGTCACAGTTGATTGCATCACAACCGGAATGATCAAGGGAGCCAGGCGGCGAAGGCGTTCAGCGATGCCACCTTTTACTTTTTCCATCTCATAACCGCGGGCTCTCTGAGCATCCATCGTGATGGAAAAATCACGCGCAAAAGTTGGCAGAAAGCGGAAGGCCAGATCCATCGTGAACGAGAACTTGTCCGAAGCCCCCAACTGACGAAATGCAGTCCCATAAATATTCGGATCCATGGTGTAAGGGATCGGAATGGCAAGGATCGCCATCGTCAACATACGCGACATTTGAGTGATCGCGAACCACATCTTTGAGACGGTCACTGGAACATCCCAACCAATGTCGGTAAATGGAATTTTGAAGGGGACTGAAAAAATTACAGGAGAAGGTAAGTTGGTCACCGAGGAAGGACCGCCGCGTCCCGAAAGCAAACCGTTCAGACCTACAATGAAGAAAACCAGAACAAAAATGTAGGGCCAAACGCGCTTCACATCCTTCCACTCAATGCGGGCAAGAAAATACAGGGTCAACGATACTGCAAGGAGCGGAAAAATGATGCGGTAATCCCAGATTTCTGGGATGGTCAACGCAAGGATCACAGCAAAGAAGAAGATCAACCTCGTGCGAGGATCCAGGCGTTGAATAAATGTGTTACGCGGACGATACTTCCAGGTGACCAACATAGGTTTTAGCGGCCTCGTCTCGAAGCGACTGCGGCGAATGCAACCATCAGGATCGGCAGGAGGACCACGGTCACAACTGCATTCCCAATGAAGGCTGGCACAAAGTAACCAACCAATGCTGTGTTAATGTCAATGCCGCCTACGAACATTTCTGTCAGTGATGCGAACAAAATACCTACCGCGATTCCGATCACGCCGTAGATCACAGCCTTGATAATATCGCCTTGTGCGCGGAAATCTTTGATCTGCGCCATGACCAAACCGGCAACCAAGCCCATCAAACCATTACCAAGGCTCCAGTTCCAGTAGAAGCCCCAACCGCTGATCGCATCGCCGAGGGTATTGCCGATGAAGCCAGCCAAGAGACCAACCCAAGGACCATACGCTGCGCCAAAGAAGATCAACACAGCCACTGCAGGGCGGAAGGTAATGTTACCCGCGGCAGGAAGGGGGAAAATATTGGTGATCCACGAAAGGACGCCGTACAGTGCAGCACCGATCGCACCGTACACAACCTGACGAGTTCCAAATTCCCAGGTGCTTTTATCGTTCATGACTTCTCTCCTTTTTACAAGTGAAATGTTTCGAACGCTGACCCTGTATAAATAAACCCTGCACACGCTTTCACGTTGCAGGGAAATTTATGGTGCAAAAGCCGCTAAAGATTCAGCGGGTAAAAATCTTCCAGTCTTGGGAAGCAGGTCAAGGTTAAGACGCAGAAGCGACGTAGGGCGCACACGATACTTTTGCAGCAGATCCATATCCTTCAAAACATCCTGCGGTTTACCGTCCGCAACAACATGCTTATCGCCAAATAACAACACGCGATTGGCATATGTTACAGCAAGATCAACATCATGCGTAATGAACAAGGTTGCCGCAAAATTCGCAGAAAGAATTGATTCTGCATCCTCAGAAACATCGCACAAGGTATTCATAAAGTGGGTGTAATTCGCAAAATCCTGTCCGGCGGTAGGTTCATCCATTACAAGGATCTTCGAGCGCATCGCCAGTACCGCTGCAATCGTTGTGCGTTTCTGTTGACCAAAAGACAATGCCAGCGGCGGATATTCAACAAACTCATTCATGTTAACAGTCGAAAGACTTTCTTCGACAAATTTGGGGATCAACAATGGGTCGTAAGCAAGATTCTTCGGACCAAATTCCAACTCTTCACGCACGGTCGGCGCATAAAGCATATGGGTCGGGCTTTGGAAAACATAACCGAGCACACGCGCGATCTGGGCAACGCTCATCTTGCGAGTGTCTTGCCCTTCGATCAATACACGTCCCTTCGTTGGCTTCAGCAAGCCAATGGCGTGTTTTACTAATGTAGATTTGCCTGCCCCATTTGGTCCCAACAAAGCGATCAAATCGCCTGGATAGATCTTCAAATTGACGTTTTTCAAGATGAACGGATATTCATCATCGTAACGGAAATCCACATCTTCAAAGACGACTAAAGGTTCGCCTCTCTCTTCAACCTTGGGCTGGGGAGGCGGAGTTGTAGCAATATTCAACGCCTTGACTCTCTGTACGACCCATGGAGCAGGCAGTTTTACTTTTGTGTGGTCGATCTCATTCGGCAGATTCTTGATCGGACCCAGATACTTGATCTTGCCCTCTTCCATATAGAGCAAACGATCTGGTTTCACCGCAATGGCATCTTCTACACGATGTTCCACCAAAATGACCGTTTTGCCTTCATCTGCCAAACTGCGGAAAACTTCAAGGGCTTCATGAGCAGATGCCGGGTCGAGTGAGGCGAGGGGTTCATCCAACAAAAGGATGGAGGGGTTCATCGTCAACACGCCAGCAAGTGCCACTTTCTGCTTTTCACCACCGGATAAGTTGAACGTCTCACGTTCGCGTAAATATTCGAGCTTAAGGCGTTTCAACGCCTGATCAACGCGCGTCATGATCTCATGACGCGGCAAGCCTAAATTTTCTGGTCCAAAAGAAACCTCGTTAAACACGTTGCTTGCAACGATCTGACGTTCCGGGTCTTGCAACAACGTTCCAACGACCTGAGCCATCTCAGGGATCTGTAAATCTGCAACTTCTTTGCCATGCAATAACACTTTGCCGCTTCGCTCGCCGCGATAACTTCGGGGAATCAAACCGTTGATACAACGCGCAAGGGTGGTCTTCCCACAACCGCTGGAGCCTGCAATTAATAACAACTCGCCCTGCTTCAGCTCAAGCGAGATATTCTCCAAAGCCAATTCAGGACGGGTCTTATATTTGAACGTGAGGTTTTCGATGACGAGTGGTTGATTTGACATTACGGTCATATTTTACTCGGAAAAATTACTTTAACAAAGATATTAACCCACCAACTCGATCAAAGCCTGGTAATTGGCTGGAATGACCTGAGGCGGACTAAATGACTCAGTTATGATGGATGGATCTTTCATGCCGTGACCTGTGCATACCACCACGACTCGCTTCCCCTTCGCATCAAACTTGCCGATACCTGCCTCAGCGATCAAGCCCGCCAGCCCCGCCGCTGATGCCGGCTCTACCCACACCCCTTCTGAAGCAAGAATTCTCTGAGCGTCCAGAATTTGAGCGTCGGATACGGCAATAATGCGACCCTTTGATTCTTGTGCGGCTTCCAATGCCTGTTCCGCTCGCGCTGGCTTGCCTATACGAATGGCTGTAGCAATGGTCTCTGGCTTTTCTACGGGGTGACCCAACACGAGTGGAGCCGCCCCTTCCGCTTGAACCCCAAGCACACGTGGAAGTCCCTTTCCATATTGTTTAAAGCCTGCCCAATACGATGTGATGTTGCCTGCATTCCCCACTGGCAAACATAGCCAGTCTGGTGCGGATCCGAGAACGTCACAGATTTCAAAGGGAGAAGTCTTTTGTCCTTCAATGCGATATGGATTAATGGAATTCACCAAAGCAATTGGTGTTTTTTGCGTGATCTCGACCACCAATGAAAGCGCATCGTCAAAGGAACCTTGGATTTGGATAACCTCCGCTCCATAGGCGATGGCACCCGCCAATTTACCTACGGCGACCTTCCCTTCAGGAATTAGCACAATGGAACGCAGCCCAGCGCGTGCAGCATAAGCGGCTGCTGATGCCGCTGTATTGCCCGTCGAGGCACAGATAACGGTTTTCGCGCCACGCCCTACAGCTTCACTGATGGCAGCCGTCATCCCTCGGTCTTTGAAAGAGCCAGTCGGGTTCAAGCCCTCGAATTTGATGAACAATTCACAACCAAATTCTCTGCCAAGCCTTGGCATCGGAATAAGAGGAGTGTTCCCTTCAAGCAAGGAAATGGTCTGGGTATGGGCGGGTAAGTCAAGATACTGTCTGTAGCGATGGATCAGGCCCTGGTAGGTCATATCAACTCCGAGTTATGTAGTGAGGCGATTATACCCATCCCAGTTACAAACGGCGCTTTTTTTCACATTTGTAACGCAGGTATTATATAATGTGCCGCATGATAAAACTCCGTGTCCCAGCGACCTCTGCAAATCTTGGACCAGGCTTTGATTGTTTGGGGTTGGCTTTGGATGTTTGGAACGAGATCGCATTCGAGCCAGCAGAGCAGTTGAAGTATCGCGCAAGCGGTGAAGGTGCCGAAAAGTTAAACAAAGGAAATCGTAATCTGCTGACAAAAGCGTATGCGCGCTTGCATGAATTTTGCGGCAGGAAAATGCATGGTGTTCGCATTGCTGCACGGAACGAAATTCCCATGAGCAGCGGACTCGGTTCGAGTGCTGCGGCAATCGTTGCGGGGCTTTTTGGCGCTAACGAAACTCTTGGCAAGCCTCTGCACCTAGAAGATTTGCTTAAACTTGCCACCGAGATGGAAGGGCACCCTGATAACGTTGCCCCTGCCCTACTTGGCGGACTGGTGGTTTCGGTCATGAAACAAGATGAGATTATCACCAGGCGATACGAAATTTCTCCATTGACTGTTGTGGTCGTTAAGCCAGAGGTAGAGTGGCTGACAAAAACAGCTCGGGCTGTGTTGCCGAAGTCTGTTTCACGGGCAGATGCCATTCACAATATTGGACGGACAGCTCTGGTGGTGGATGCATTACGAAATAACGACCTTAACCTGTTACAAAAAGTAATGGAAGACCGGATCCACCAACCTTACCGTTTACGCCACATATCTGGAGGATTGGCAGCTTACAAATGCGCAAAAACCTTTGGAGCTGCCGCCCTTTCAGGAGCGGGACCATCCATAATTTTATTTACGCAAACTCATCAGGCAGAACAAGCAAAATTGAAAATCCAATCTGTATTTGAAGAGCGTGGTATTAAGACCAAAGGGATCATCACCACGCCTAGTATTATGGGCGCTCAAAAAATATAAAAAGCGGACTTGTGAAAGTCCGCTTTTTGTTTTATTTCTTTTTACTGGTTGATTTTGTTTTTTTGACTGGCTTCTTAGCTTTTGCCGGAGCAGGGGCAGCAGCGGCCGCAGCAGAAACTGCCGCAACTTCTGGAGTGTACGCTGAGTGCAGAGCCACAGGTTCCGATTTACCACGAATACGAAGGTTGATCATTTCAACCATTACTGAGAAGCCCATCGCAAAGTAGATATAACCCTTTGGAATATGCTGGTGCAAGCCTTCGACCACAAGGGTGAAACCGATCAACAGCAGGAAACTAAGGGCAAGAATTTTAATAGTAGGATGGTTTTCAACAAATTCGCCAATAGGACCGGCAGTGAAAATCATCACCGTGGCAGAAACCACAACTGCAATGATCATGATCTCAATATGATCCACCATACCAACAGCTGTAATGACCGAGTCTAATGAGAAGACAATATCCAACAACATGATCTGAATAATGACGCTGGTAAAAGTGGAAGCCACCGCAGCAGATTTTTGCCCGGAGTGTCCTTCATATGTGCTCTTACCAAGCAAAAAGAGACCACCTGCCAAAAGGATCAGGTCGCGACCTGAAATTCCCAATTCTTCGCCGCCAAACCAGGGTAAATAGAAGAATGGCTCTTCAAGGCTGATGATCCATGAGAGGGATAGTAATAACAAAATACGGGTAATAACCGCCAACGCAATACCCGTCGTTCGGGCGCGTTGTTGATCCTGTTTGGGGAGTTTCCCTGCAAGGATCGAAATAAAGATGACGTTATCTACGCCCAATACCAACTCTAGCACAACAAGGGTAAGGAAGGCGATCAGCGTCTCTGGGGTGAAAATCCAACTAAAGTCCACGACTGGTTCTCCTAAGAAAAGATTACTGCAATTCTACCAAACCCTATAAAAAACTCGGAAGATTTGAAACCTCCGAGTGCTACGTTCCTTACTTGATCTTGAACATTAGGGTCAGTTTCATCGCCAGACTCAAGCTAACTATCAACTTGGCTTTTTATTGGCGGCTTCTCATAATCTTCTCATGGTCTTCATCATAATGATCCAAAAACGCTTGGGAGGCATCTTTTGGATCATATATTACCCATATTTTCTTTCCGTATTCACTGATCATTTCTTGATCTTCAATTCTGTAGCCATCTAGGAATAACTCGTCGCGAAATTTGGTTCTAAATGGCAAGCCAGTTGAAGGATTAACTTCCGCTTCAAATTCTATGACGAATGAGGGTGTATTGGTCCCATGCCTGCCTCTACCTGATGAACTCAACACTCTCGCGCCAACAATGGACGCTGGAGCCAACACCCCGCCGTTGTCACGTATGGATTGTTTATACTTTTCTTTTTTCTCCCTCTCTTTTCGAATTTCTTCGTTCTTTGTTCTCCCTATCATGACCATAAAAATTATGATCGGTAAACTCATAACCGCAAAAATGAAGAATGGGGCAATATTACAAATAAGCGTAATCCGATCAAAATCTTGCATACGTAACCTCACATAAAAAATATGCCCAATCATATCGATTGAGCATATTTTACGATGAATATTATCTATTTACTTGATCTTGAACATCTGGGTTAATTTCATTGCCAGATTCAGGTCACCTGCTAATTTGAGTTTACCCTGCATAAAGGCTTGCATACCGTCGATCTCGCCAGTGAAGATCTTGACGTAATCACTGGAGTCAGCGGTGAGGGTCATCTTCGGGGAAGCGTGTTCACCCTTGGCAACTTCGCATTTGCCATCTTTGATGGTGGCGTACCATTCGCCGGGTTCATCTCCTGTGAACTTGAATTGGATGGTGGCGTCCAGCCCTGCTGCTTTTTCGGGGATGAATGCACCGGGCATTTTGGACATGAGGGTTTCGATCGTGAGAGCCATTGTTGGGTTTCCTTTTTTATTTTTGGTTATGCAGGGGCGAAGTGACCTCGCCCCTACGATATATTATTGCAAATTCTCAAACACCGCCGCAGCCCCCATACCGCCGCCAATGCACATGGTGACCATACCATACTTGGACTTGCGGCGTCCCATTTCGTAAATGAGTTGAGTGGTGAGCTTCGAGCCGGTGCAGCCGAGTGGATGTCCAAGGGCGATCGCGCCGCCGTTGACATTGACCTTGTCTGGATCCATTTCGAGGGTCTGCATCACGGCGATGGACTGAGCTGCGAAGGCTTCGTTCAGTTCAAAGAGGTCAATATCATTGAGGGACAGTCCCGCCCTCTTCAAGACTTTGGGGATTGCAGCCACGGGACCGATCCCCATCAACTCGGGGGCAACCCCGCCCACGGCGAAGGCAACGA
>VFQT010002780.1_pt1 | contig 17179 bp, 13 predicted proteins | sample 3512381 | NCBI WGS metagenome assembly VFQT01 (sample SAMN10412376, study PRJNA504923) | tailings metagenome | isolation source: Relicate 2 Philex TSF3 active mining site | place: Philippines: Tuba, Benguet | collected 2017-08-29
CTCGCACGCTTTCGCGGTGCAGGCGAGGCGGTACGGCCAGGGCGGTTGCCGAGGCATGAGCATCTCCGTGTCATCGTCGTCGGCGACAAGACCGACCCAGAGGCGGTCTGGGAGCAGGTCCCCGAGGGGCTCGGCGTCGAGATCGATCACGGTTGCGAGGTCGCGCACTTCCCCGCCTGACTCGGCCCAAACAATCTGTCCCCAAGGCTCACGGCTCTGCGGCTATGGGGCTTGACGTTGCGTGCTGGCTGTTGACCCTCATGTCACAGGGGGCTATGGACCCGCCGCATGGAGTCGAGCTTGTGACGCTTAACGGCTCGGACTCGGCATACGCGAGAAGGGGACGGAGACGCTCATGATGAACGTTGCTGTGGTCGGAACGGGCTATGTCGGACTCGTCGCTGGGACCTGCTTTGCAGAGCTCGGCCATCACGTCGTCTGTGTGGACAACAATCAGGACAAGCTCGCGAAGCTGCGGGCTGGCAAGCTTCCGATCTACGAACCTGGCCTCGAAGAGATGGTGCCAAAGAATGTTGCGAGGGGGCGCCTCAGCTTCACCGATGATCTCGCGCAGGCGGTCCGCGATTCGGAGGTGGTGTTCGTCGCGGTCGGTACGCCGCCAGGCGAGGATGGTTCTGCTGATCTGCGCTTTGTTGTGGCGGTGGCCGAGGCCATTGCGGAAGTCATCGACGGCTACAAGGTCGTCGTCATGAAGTCTACCGTGCCGATCGGCACGTGCGACCGGGTGCGCGCGATCATCGCGAGCCGCTCTAAGCAGGAGTTTGCGGTCGTGTCGAACCCAGAGTTCCTGCGCGAGGGCGTGGCCGTCGGGGACTTCATGAGGCCTGACCGAATCGTGGTGGGTGCCTCTGACGAGCGCGCGGTCGACGTCATGCGGCGCCTCTATCGGCCGCTGACCGCCGATGGCGCGAAGTTCCTGGTCATGGATGTACGCTCGTCGGAAATGACGAAGTACGCGTCCAACTCGATGCTCGCGACGCGCATTTCGTTCATGAACGAGATCGCTCGCCTCTGCGAGAGGGTCGGGGCTGACGTCGAGAACGTCCGCCGCGGGATGGGGGCGGATTCTCGTATCGGCCCGGCGTTTCTCAAGGCAGGGCTCGGCTATGGCGGGTCGTGCTTCCCGAAGGATGTCTCGGCGCTACTCCAAACCGGGCGCGAGTACGGGGTGGAGCTTGGGCTCCTGCATGCGACCGTGAACGCGAACGAAGTTCAGAAGCGCAAGCTTGTCGACGTCTTGAAAGAGGATTTCGGCGAGGACCTGAAGGGTCGGAAGATCGCGCTCTGGGGGCTCGCCTTCAAGCCACAGACAGACGATATGCGCGAGGCGCCGTCGATTCCGATCTGCGAGGGGCTCATCGCGGCGGGAGCCGAGGTGGTGGCCTACGACCCAGCGGCCCATGAGACGGCGCGGGCGGAGATCGGGGACTCGATTCGGTATGCCGAAGACCCCTACCAGGCGCTCGAAGGGGCCGATGCGCTGTGCCTCGTGACCGAGTGGTCGGAGTTCACTGCGCCCGATTGGGAGCGGGTCTGGGCGCTCATGCGCGACCACTTCGTCTATGACGGGCGCAATCTCTGGGAGCCGAAGGAGATTTCGGCCCAGGGGTTCAAGTACCGCGGGATCGGGCGGCGCTGAGCCGTCAGAGGGTGGCTAAGGCGAGAGCGCTGAAGACGAAAGTCGTAATGGCGAGCGAGAGCCGCCCTGCACGGCGATTGGACGCAGCGCCCCACGCGAGGCCGGATAGGTAACCTCCGAGATGGGCCGCATGGTCGACGCCGGGGGTGGAGAGGAGCGCGAGGAGCAGTCCGAACCCGACGATGGTCAGGATTGCACCTGGGAAGGCCCTGCCCCAGCGCGAGGTAGTTTGACCGAGGGGGACGGTGTAGGTCGACCCAGCGGCACCGCCAAGAAGGCCAAAGGTCGCGGCCGAGGCGCCGCAGGACGGGCCGTTGCCGACGAGATAGCTCGCAAAGAAGCCAGCGGCTGATGTGGCGAGCGCGAGCCCGAACATCGCGAGAGCTCTCTCAGAGTTCTGCTGTTCGGTGGAGGCTGTCCGCCAGAACAGAGCGCCGCATATGACGAGGGCGACCGCGTTGATAAAAAAGTGAATGGTGTTTACGTGAAGGAAACCAGCCGCGATGAGGCGATAGAGCTCACCCGAATCGACGCGTTCGTTCACCTTCGCGCCCGCCTTCACCAGCGTTTCCAAGCCAAAGCCCGAGCTCGCGTCGGGTTCGAGCGCGATGAGCGAGAGGAAGCCGAAGGCCATCGCGCCGACCCACAGCACGAGGGGGAGGGCAAACGCGATGTGTCGGCGTCGGTTCTCCGTAGAAATTGCGCAGGACGCGTCCAAAGGCCTCTTGTTTCGAGGGCACCGAGCTTTCGCATCTGCCCCCCTGACAACGGTGTCGGGTTAGGGTATACTCTTTCCACGAGTCGGCCGTCTTGAACTGCTTTCGGAATCTAGATCTTGTCCAATCCCACGACCACACCCCGGAGCGAAAAGGACGAAGCCATTGTCGAGCTGACGGGGCTCGTCAAGGCCATCGCGCGACGCATGGCGAGCCGGATGCCACCCCACATCGACGAGGACGACCTCATCGGGGCGGGGATGATTGGCCTGCTTGACGCCTTCGATAAATTCGACAGCGCAAAGTCCAACAATTTCAAGAAGTACGCTGAGGTGCGCATCAAGGGGGCGATCCTCGACGAGGTCCGCGCGATGGACCCGATGGGGCGCGGTCTCAGACGCAAGGCGAACAAGCTCGGCAAATCCCAAGCCCAGCTCGAGCAGGCGCTCGGCCGTGCCCCGACGCCTGATGAGGTGGCAGCCCATATCGGCATCGAGGTCGACGGCTACCACAAGCTCGTCCACCAGCTTCAGCCGATTCTCGTGGTGTCGGTCGAGGAGCTGTCAGACGAGGGGCGCGACTTCTCAGCCTTGCTCACGGACAGGTTCGCGAACGACCCAGGTGCGTTGCTCGAGGGTAAGCGTGTCCGCGAGTTCCTCGACCGCACGCTCTCAGAGCTCAAAGAGAAGCAGGGCATGACGCTCCGTTTCTACTTCTACGACGGTCTCACGATGCGTGAAATCGCGAAGATCCTCGGCGTCTCCGAGAGCCGCGCTTCACAGCTCATGGACGAGGCGCTCGAGGCCTTCGGCAAGCGCATGAGACTCGCCCTTTCCAGGCACGGTGGCATCGACGTCGGTCCCAACGCAGCGAGCTCGGGGCCTCGCACGGGGAGCGCTGGCCAAGTCCGGTCCGAGTAGAGCGTGTTCTCGGGCCGCGCAAACATCGTGTCCTCGTGTACCAGCGTGCTCATCGCGCTGATCGCGTCCTCGTCGTTAGCGCTTCGCCTTCCCGCCCATGCCGGGATTCCTACGCCTGATGTGCTCGATGCTGATGACACCTCGATTCGCGACGAGGCTGCGCTGCGCGAGCCGGGTATCCTCACGTCTGGTCCTTCCGATGAAGACCTCGTCCTCGCGGCCCAGAAGAAGCGTACGACCATTCAGGAAGCGCCCTCCATCATCACCGTCATCACGGCGAAACAGATGCGCGAGCGCGGCTTCCGCACCATCAACGAGGCCCTCAGGACCGTGCCGGGTTTCGAGGGCGACCGTTGGGAGGGCAATGGGTGGCAGAAGGAGAACTTCGCGCGCGGCAATGCCCAGACGATCCTCGTCCTCTGGAATGGCATCAACATCGTCGAGCCGGTGCGCAACACCATCAGCCTCGACCGGAAGATCCCCCTCGAAATGGTCGAGCGCATCGAGGTCACGAGCGGCCCGGGCGGTGTGCTCTGGGGAAGCAACGCGCTGCTCGGCGTCGTCAATATCGTCACGCGCACGCCTGATGACCGCGGGCTCGTCGCTGTCCTCGGTGCGGGTGACGGACCTGGCGAGCGCCTCGCCCTGAAGGGTTCGCTCGGTCTCTCGCACCGATTCTCGGACGATATCGGGCTCTTCCTCCACCTCGACATGTTCGCATCCAACGGCGCCGAACTGACCATCGACGCCCAGAAGGTCATCGGTGCGCTACCTGAGCCCGCACCCGATGCGCCGACCCTTTATCTGCCATCGCCTGTCGAGGTGTCACCTCAGGCGAGGTCCTGGTGGTTCAATTTCGCGGGTCGCCTCGAACTCGGCCCTCTCGCCCTCGACTGGATGATTCCCTTCGAGGACGAATATCGCGCGATTGCGACGGGTGGCGCCGCCATCGACCTGAATTACCTCACCGGAGACGTCGGCACTGGGGTCACGACCCGCGGTCGCGATGCTGTGAGGGTGGGTTCACTGTCATATTCCGATCGCTTCGCAGGAGACAGGCTCGGCCTTAACGCGCGCGCGTATCTCGTCAGTTGGCAGCTCGACGAGGACCCCTTTGGCGTCTACGCCCCGAGCCCACTCGTCCTCGCCCAGCTCGGTCACACGCGCGATATTCGAATCGCCATCGAGGGCGAACAAATCCTACGTCCTGGCGGCGCTCTCGACCTCGATTGGCGCATCGCCGAGGCGCTGACGTTGCTCACCGGAGGCGAGTTTTTCGCCGATATCAGCCGCGATATCCATCAGACCTCCTGGGCGAAAGATGTCCAAGGCCTCTGCCCCGAAGGCTACAGCTACGACGCCTTCGACCCCTATCTCGCCTGCAGCATCGTCGAGCCACAGGTTACCGACTCCGACCGCAAGACCGGGGGCGCCTTCGCGCAGCTCGATTGGAAGCCCCTTCCCCGGCTCGCACTCAACGGAGGCGTCCGCCTTCAGGCCTCGAGTCAATTCGGCAGCGCTTTGCTCTACAGCGGTGGTGTCGTGTTTCGCGCGGGAGACGCGACCTATTTCAAGCTGTTCGGCAGCTCGGGTCTGAGACCTCCCTCCATCGTGTCGACCAACGTCAACCCGAAGACAGCCTCGGGCGTGTCATTTCAACCAAATCCCGACCTCGAGGCCGAGACCTCGCAGAGCCTCGAGATGGAGATGAACACGACGTTGTTGAAGGATACGGGGGTCGTCCGCGACCTCTATCTCCGAGCCAACGGCGCCTATACTCTGCTCGACAATGTCATCGGGCGACCCGCGGGCGTCTATCAGAACTCCGAGTCTCGCGACATCGTGACGGCAGAAGCCGCCATGCGTTTGCGCTTCGAGGCGGGCCACGAGTTCACCGCGAATTACGCCTACACGCGCGTCTTCGACGAGGGCGCAGTCGGCGGTGAGCTCCGCAATTTCGCCGCCCATATCGCCAATTTCAGCGCGAAATTCTCCTTCCTCGATGACCGCATCGAGCTCGATGCCCTGCTCACCCTCAAGAGCGGCATGCGCGACCTCAATCGCCCACCCCTCGTCGACCCCTCGCGTCCCGATTACTCGCTCACCTGTGAGGCGATTGTCGCAGGCGCTTTGCCTGCCGACCACCCGCTAAGGCGCGCATGTGGGTTCTCGACCCTCTCGGAGGGAGTGTGGGTGTTTCCAGGATGGGCCGTGGAAGAACAGATTCGTCCCCTCGCCCTTCTCGATGTCGGCGTTCGCTTCAAGAATATCTGGCGCGATTTGACGCTCGCCTTCTTTGCCCACAACGTCCTCGACCACCGCTATTTCGAGCCGGATTTCTTCGAGGACGCGCGTGTCATTTCGAGGCCTCAGCCGAAACCCGGGATGTCGTTTTTCGGACAGCTTTCGTTCGGCCTCTGACCTTTCGGGGCCTGGCAAGGGTCGGAAGATGCTGCTTCGGGTCGGTAAGTGTTTGTAATTGCTGGTGATATTGCTTCATTTCGGCGTTGACACCAGAGGGGGTCTGGGGTAGGGTCCCGCCTCTTCGCCGAACCGGTGGAGAACCGCTCGTGATGCGCCTCTGAGACGTATCCGGGCGCGCGAACGGGAAAGCGCATTCCCGACCATTTCCCAGGGAGCCACGATGGACACCCCCTCAATGAGTCCCGAAGGTCAGCGAATCCAGGTCGATATCGCCCAGGAGATGCGCGGCAGCTATCTCGCCTATGCGATGTCGGTCATCGTCGGGCGCGCCCTGCCCGATGTCCGCGACGGTCTGAAGCCCGTCCATCGCCGCGTGCTGTTCGCGATGCACGAGCAGCGCAACGTGTGGAACGCAGCCTACAAGAAGTCGGCGCGTATCGTCGGCGACGTCATCGGTAAGTATCACCCGCATGGTGACCAGTCGGTCTACGACACCATCGTGCGCATGGCGCAGGACTTCTCGCTGCGCTACCTGCTCGTCGACGGGCAGGGCAATTTCGGGTCGGTCGACGGCGATAAGGCCGCCGCCATGCGATACACAGAAATCCGCATGACGAAGCTCGCGGGCGAGATGCTCGCGGACATCGAGAAGGAGACCATCGACTGGCAGCCGAACTACGACGGCTCCGAGAAGGAGCCGACCGTCCTGCCGTCGGCCTTCCCGAACCTGCTTGTCAATGGCTCGGGCGGTATTGCCGTCGGCATGGCGACGAATATGCCACCGCACAACCTGCGCGAGGTCATCGACGCGACGGTGGCGGTCATCGAGAATCCGGATATCGGGGTGCGCGATCTCATTCGCCTCATGCCCGGGCCCGACTTCCCGACGCGCGGCACCATTCATGGGCGCGCAGGCATCGCGCAGGCCTACGAGACTGGGCGCGGCAAGGTCACGGTGCGGGCGCGCGCCAATATCGAGCTCGACGAAAAGGGGGACGAGCGGGCGATTATCGTCACCGAGCTCCCCTATCAGGTGAACAAGGCGCAGCTCCTCGAGCACATCGCCGAGCTCGTCCGCGACAAGAAGGTCGAGGGCATCCGCGACCTCCGCGACGAATCCGACCGCGACGGCATGCGGGTCGTCATCGAACTTAAGCGCGGTGCGGTCGGCCAGATCGTGCTCAACGCGCTCTACAAGATGACCGCGCTGCAGACGACCTTTGGCATCATCAACCTCGCGGTGGTCCGCGGGCAGCCGAAGATCCTGCCGCTCAAGGAGCTCATTACCGAGTTCGTCCATCACCGCCGCGACGTCGTGACCCGCCGTTGCCGCTACGAACTCGCGCGTGCGGAAGAGCGCGCGCACCTCGTCGAGGGCTTCCTTCGCGCCATCGACATGATCGACGAGATCGTCGCCCTCATCAAAGCCTCGGCAAATCCGCCCGAGGCAAAGGAGGGGCTCATTTCGAAGTTCGGCTTCTCCGAGGTGCAGGCTCAGGCGATCCTCGACATGCGACTGCAGCGCCTGACCGGTCTCGAGCGCGAGAAGCTGCAGGACGAGCTCGCCGAGCTGATGAAGACCATCGCCGAGCTGAAGTCGATCCTCGCCGATGACGGCAAGCTCATGGCGGTCATCGTGACGGAGCTCCGCAAGATCCAGGAGCAGCACGGCGATGCGCGGCGGACCGAGATCCTCGATGCGAGCAGTGAGATCTCGATGGAGGACCTCATCGCCGACGAGGACATGGTCGTGACCGTCACGACGACGGGCTACATCAAGCGGACGCCGCTGTCGGAATATCGCACGCAGCGCCGCGGTGGACGCGGGCGGTCGGGCATGAACACGAAGGACGAGGACAATGTGAATCGCCTCTTCGTCGCGTCGGCCCATGCGCAGCTCCTTATTTTCACGGACCGCGGGCAGGCCTATCCCATCAAGGTGTGGGAGGTTCCCGCCTCGGGGATCGCGGGCGGCGGCAAGGCCATCGTCAATCTCGTCCCCCTCGAGCAGGGCGAGAAGGTGCGCAGCATCGTCGCGGTCGAAAGCCTCGACGAGGCGGGCAAATACCTCGTCTTTGCGACGCATGCGGGGCAGGTGAAGAGGACGGCCCTCGACCAGTTCAAGAACATCCGCTCGGGCGGTCTGCGCGCGATCAACCTCGCTGACGATGACGACCTCGTGTCGGTCAAGGTCGCGAGCGAGGACAGCTACATCGTGCTTGTGACCGCACAGGGCATGTCGATCGTCTTCCCGATTGCGAACACCCGCGCCATGGGCCGGGCGACGCAGGGGACGCGCGGCATCCGGCTGAAGGGCGAGGACACCGTGGTCGGTCTCGAGATCGTCAGCGCGAGTGGGCTTGGCGTGAGCGAAGCCGAGGTCGCGGCGGTGGCCGACGAAGAGGGTGGCAGCGAGCCCGCCGAGGGCGCCGAGGACGAGGCCGAGGAGACCGAAGGGGAGGGCGACGAGGGCGCTGAGGCGGCCGTCGGAGCCGACGAGGAGACGCTGCTCTTCGTGACCGCGAACGGCTTTGGAAAGCGGGTGCCGCTGAAGCAGTTCCGTATCCAGAGGCGCGGGGGCATGGGGCTTCGCGCGCTGCCTGTGGCCGATCGTAAGATGTCGCTCGTGTCGATGACGCTCGCGGCCGCCGAGGACGACCTCATGGTGGTGACCGATCAGGGGACCATCATCCGCCTGCCCGTCGAGCAGGTGAGGGCGTTGAGCCGCAAGGCGCGTGGGACGCGGGTCATCGCGCTCTCGGACGACCAGAATGTCGTCGCGAGCTATGCGGTTCCGAGCAGCGAGCCCGAGGCGAAGACGCCGACCGAGGCGGTCAAGCCCGCGAAGACGATGGAAGAACTCGACGAGATCATGGGCGATATCGCCGACGAAGGTGAAGAATGAACAAGCCAGGCGGGCCGAGCAGGCCGAAGTTCTCGTCGAAGCAGAGGTCGGAGCGCCCTGACGGGCCAAAGCGCGAAGGGGGAAAGGTCAAGCGCAAGCCAAAGCCGTTCTCGACGGCGCGTCCGCGCGAAGAGGGGGGGCCAAAGGCGAAGGTGGCGGCGGCTCCCAAGGCGCCAAAGAGCGAGTCTACGTTGCTTCCGGGGCATGTGACGGTGACGCTCGCGCGCGGCAAGTCGAAGCCTTTCTGGGTCGGCCACCCGTGGGTTTTTTCAGGTGCCATCGAATCGGTGAGTCGCGAAGTGGAGGGCGGCGCCCCGTGCGTCGTCGAGGACGAGCGCAAGAACCCGCTCGGGACGGGCTATTACAGCCCCGAAGGGCAGATCGCGGTGCGCCTTCTCTGGCATCGTCGCTCGACCGACCTGCCGTTTCAGCCGCCGTCTTTCGAGGCGCTGCTCGACGAGCGTTTGAACCAGGCGATTGCATTGAGGGTCGAGCTCGGCCTGCCAGGTGAGAGGACCAACGTCTTCCGTCTCGTGAATGCCGAGGGCGATTTCCTGCCAGGCCTCATCGTGGATCGGCTCGGGGATGTGACCTCGGTGCAGATCGGGTCGCGACAAATGCTCGAAAATCGAGACATCATCGTCGCGCTTCTCAAGAAGAAGCTCCCGACGAGCCGCACGGTGATCTCCGTCACGGAGACCTCGTCGCGCCTCGAGGGCATCCCCGTGACCCTCGACTTCGAGCCCGCCATCGACAAGGCGAGCCGGCACGAGCGGGCTCACGCGGAGATCCGGGAGGATGGGCTGCGTTACCGCGTGGACCTCGAGTCGATTCAGAAGACCGGGTTCTACGCTGACCAGCGCGAGAATCGCCGACGCTTCGCGGCGCTCTGCCCGGGCCGGACGATGCTCGACGCGTACTGCCATCATGGTGGTTTCGGGCTGCAGGCGGCGCGCGCAGGCGCGACTCATGTGACCCAGGTCGACACCTCGGCCCCAGCCATCGAGGGAGCGCGCGCGGCAGCCGAGCTCAATGGGCTCTCGGCGAAGGTCGAGGGGCTCGTCGCCGATGCGATCGTGTATCTCAAAGAGTCGCAGGCGGCAGGCAAGACCTGGGACCGCATCGTCATCGACCCGCCGAAGCTCGCTCAGGGACGAAGCCACCTCGAAGATGCGCTGCAGAAATACGCGCGTCTCAATACGCTCGCGATGGCGACGCTCAGCAAGGGCGGGCTCTTGCTCACGAACTCGTGTTCGCGCCATGTGAGCGAGGACGAGTTCGGGCGCATGCTGACGGAGTCGGGGCATCGCCTGCGGAAGTCGGTGAGGATCCTCGAGCGATGGGGACAGCCCGCGGACCATCCGACCTTGTCGGTGGCGCCGGAAGGGCGCTACCTCAAGTCGTGGCTCGTGAGTCTTGGAGACTGAGGGCGACCTAATGCGGGTCTGAATATCGAGGGAATCACTCGAAGGTTTGATTTTCGAGTGATTCATCGGATGCTTTGAATTTCGAGTGATTGGCGGGAGTGCTCATGGCGGAGGTCTTCGGCTGGCTCGCTTCGGTCCTCACCGTCATCTTCGCGTGGCCCCAGGCGATCCGCGCTCTGAGGGCCACATCCCACGAAGGGATCTCCACGTTCAGCGTCATCCTCATGCTGACGAGCGGCGGTCTCTGGACAGCCTACGGGATTATCGGGGCGAGGCCCTTCATTGTCGCTGCAAATGTGTCGGTCTCGCTCGCCGCAGCACTCACGGCGATGGCATGTCGTCGCAATTTCGGACGGTACTTTCCGTTCGCAGTCCTCGGACCACTGCTCTTTGCTGCGGCGATGTCGTTAAGCCCGCCCTTCTACCTCGGCCTCGCTGGAGTCGTCGCGGCGGGGAGCATGACGCTGCCTCAGGCCGTCCGTGCGATGGCCTCGAGCAGGGGACTCGAGGCCGTGAGCCCAATGACCTACAGCCTGCTCGCGGTGAACGCGGCCTGCTGGATCGCTTATGGGATCGGCATCGGTGACCCTCTCGTCGTCGCCCCCAACTGCCTTTCGCTGCCTGCCTCGTGTCTCATCCTGTGGCGTCGGCTCGGTGCGCCTGCCACAGGATGAGGCCCACTGAGGCCGAGCCTCAACGAATCGGGGTCGCCGAGACTGTTTGGAAGAACATCGACTCGTCGTTTTCGACCTTCACCTCCCAGTCCTTGATGTCGGCAAAGCCTGCGACACCCTTGCCCTTGAGGGTCTCGGTGGCGGCTTTGGCCTCGGACTTGATGGTCGATTGCCGACCCTTCTCGGTGATGATGTAGAACTTCCGGCCGCCGTTCATCTGCTCCATGTACGGAAGGAAATGTTCTTTCTTTGCGATGGGTTTCAGCTCGTTATAGCTGTAGTAGGTCTCGCCGCGCCAGGTGATGAGCCAGGCGAGGACGTCCTCTTCGCAGATGCGTTTGGGCTCGCTGCGGAAATAATCTGAGACGGCACCGAGCCCGATCTTTTCGAGCAGAGGTTCGTAGGCCTCCCGCACATATTCGGACTCGGGCAGTTTAGTGCAGGTGTCATAGTACGCGTCGAAGAGGTACTTCTGTGACCAGTGCGGGGTCAGCATCGGCAGGTAGTACGAGAGCGACCAGGCCGCGAGCGCGCTCGAGGTGAGGCCAAGCCCGACGAGTCCGACGATGCGCGTCTTCGCAATGAAGAAGAGGCCGAGCATGATGGCCGAAAGCAGGATCATCACGGGGATGAAGGTCTCGTAGCGGAAGACCTTCGTCGTGAGGATTGCCTGCAGAGGCTCTGAGGTGTGCTTCCAGAAATAGCTGTCCTGCCAGGTGGTCTCGCTCGTCGGGTTGATCTTCGCCTCGGCGTCGATGGGCAGGCTCGTCGGCATCGCGCGATCGTACTTGTAGGTCATGAGGTTCCGCAGGTTCTGCGGGTCCCCCTTCAGGTCGGAGCCAACCGCGACCATGAAGACGATGCCGACGATGGTCGCAAAGCGCAGCGTCCAGCCGCTCTCCTTGACGAGGTGGCGGATGAAGAGGGCGGTGATGATGGCCATCGCGGGGACGGCGGGGAAGATGTAGTGGTGGAACTTGGTCGAGGACCAGGTGAACAGCGTGAACGAGACGGCCGCCCAAACGCCCACCATCAGCAGGGTCTGGTTCTGGTGGTCATTGTCGCGAGGCTTTAGACGAACAAGCCACAGGAGCGCGAGCGGGACGAAGGCGACCCAGGGGAAGAAGCCGACGCCGAGCCACTTGATGAAGTGTTCGAAGGTGCCCGAGTCGATCTGGTGGACGCCAGTGCCGAGGCGGTTGAAGTGGTCGTGCCAGAAGAAGCGGTCGATGTAGGGCTTGCCGTGCTTGACGATCATCGCCACGTACCAGGGGAGGCCGACGGCGCAGAAGAGCACGATTCCCCGGACGATCTCGGCCTCTTTCAGGACCTTCCAGTTCCACGAAAGGAGCAGCCACACGAGGATGATGGCGCCAGGCAGCATGAAGCCGAGCAACCCCTTCGCGTAGCTTGCGTGTGCGACGAGGACATAGAAGGCGAAGAGCTGGAACTTGCGGATCCAGCGGTCCTTGAAAGCATCATCGAGGACACCGTTGAGCGCTTGCTTCTCGCGGCGGTAGCTGAGGGCGACGTGAAGGGTCCAGAGCGACAGGACGAGCAGGTAGATCCCCGCATGGACCGCGCCCGAGTGCATGACTCCCGATGGGAAGCCCGCGACCGCTCCGCCCGAGGGGAAGGAGAAGTCGGTGAACAGGAGACCGTACTGTGGAAGGGCCGACAGTCCGATGAATGCGGCGGTGACGACGGTCCACCCGCGGAAGCGGCGGTCGCTCATCGGGACCCGTGGGGCAAAGAAGGCGAGCAGCACGAAGCACATCGCGAGCGACATGAGCCCGACGAAGGGCATGTCTGTTTGGGCCTGGCGACTGACCATGTAGAAGAAGGGCGAGGTCGCGAGGACGCCTGCACCGAGGAGTCCGGTGCGGCGGCCCCAGATCATCGAGAGCGAGATGTAGGCGAGGTAGACCGCCATGATCGCGAGCAGCGCGCACGGAAGCCGAATCGCCCACTCGCCGCGGCCGATCACGCGAGAGATCATGGCCTCCGTCCAGAAGATCATGATCGGCTTCGAGTAGAACGGCTCGCCCTGGAGCTCGTCGCCGACCTTGTGGCGATAGCCCCACCAGGGGGAGATCCAGTCGTAGGTCTCGACCATCTCGGTCGTGACCGCCCCGTAATGGGTCTCCCAGGGATCCCAGAGGCCAAAGGCGCCGAGGTTCGGGAGGAAGATCGCGCAGGCCGCGAGCAGGACGAGGAGGCGCACCCGACGCTCACGCTTCGGGGACTGCCAGACCGGCTTATCGTGGAAACGGGCGGTGATCGGCAGCTCGGTCCTCTGCGCTTCGGTGATCGCGTCGGGCTCGAGGATCTGATGGGCCGTGGAGGTCCCCGGGGCCTCGGGCTCTACGTTGGAAAGGGTCAGGATGGCTTCGTCTTTCATCGACTCGGGACTCCTCGATGGGGATGGGGAGGAGCGCTCTGCGCGAGGTCTCGTGCGACGCACCGGGGTTCAAGCGCATCGGGCGATCGAACGCAAGGTGAAGCCGAGCCGCGAGGTGGGAAAAGATTTCGGAACGCTAAAAAAACAAAACGCCGCGATCCGGAGGAGCGCAGCGTTTTGTTTGAAAATCGAGACATCGCCGATGTTGGCGCCGTCCCCGAGATCAGCGCTTGGAGAACTGGAAGCGACGACGGGCGCCGGGGCGTCCGTACTTCTTGCGCTCGACCACGCGGGGGTCGCGGGTGAGGAAGCCAGCGCGCTTGAGCGTCGGGCGGTACTTCTCCATGTCGACGCGGTTGAGCGCGCGGGAGATGCCGTGCTTCACCGCGTCCGCCTGACCCGAGAGACCGCCGCCGCGGACCGTCGCCCAGACGTCGAAGTTGTTCACGGTCTCGGTCACTTCGAAGGGCTGATTCAGGATCATCAGGAGCGTCGCGCGGCGGAAGTACTCCGGCGCTTCGCGATGGTTGATCGTGAACTTACCGTTACCCGGGGTCAGAAAGACGCGGGCAGTGGCTTCCTTACGGCGACCGGTGGCGTAGGTACGGATCGGCTTCGACATGTTCTAGGTCTCTCTCAGAGGGTCACAGGGGTGGGCTGCTGGGCCTGGTGCGGATGCTCAGCACCCTTGTAGACCTTCAGCTTGGTCAGCATGCTGCGTCCGAGCGGGCCCTTGGGCAACATGCCCTTGACGGCGCGCTCGACCATGAGCGGGGAGTCACGAACGACGAGCTTGTCGGCCGTGATCTCCTTCAGGCCACCCGGGAAGGAGGTGTGGCTGCGGTACATCTTCTGCTGGAACTTGCCGCCGGTCAGGACGAGCTTGTCCGAGTTGATGACCACGACGAAGTCGCCGACGTCCGCGAACGGCGTGAACTGCGGCTTGGTCTTGCCGCGCAGGATGGCGGCGATGCGCGACGCAACGCGACCGAGGCGCTGGCCGGCGAGGTCGACGACGACCCACTTGCGGTCGACGTTGGTGTGGTTGAAGCTTTCGGTTTTCATCGTCTGTGGTCCTGAACTTCGTTCGTCCGCGCCCCGTGTTCGGGGGGGACCCCGCTGGCTCTATCTAAAGAGAGAGCGGGCTGCCGTGGCACTTTGGAGGAGGCCATTCTCGGGCCGCTTCCTGGGTTCGACTTCGGTTCGACGATGGGGTGCACAAGGTCACCCCGATCGGCGAGCCGGGAGGGTATAGGGATTCAGGGGGAGGTTGTCAACGACTCAGATCGTCGCCTTGAGGGCGTCCACGCGATCGGTCTTCTCCCAGGAGAACTCGCTGCGGCCGAAGTGGCCGTACGCGGCCGTCGCCTTGAAGACGGGGCGGCGGAGATCGAGCTGTGCGATCATGGCGGCGGGGCGGAAGTCGAAGACCTCTCGGACGGCGCGGCCGATGCGGGCGTTCTCGACCTTCTCCGTGCCGTAGGTGTCGACGAGGACGGAGACGGGCTGTGCCACGCCGATCGCGTAGGCGACCTGGACTTCGCACTTGTCGGCGAGGCCAGCGGCCACGATGTTCTTGGCCACGTAGCGGGCGTAGTAAGCGGCGGAGCGGTCGACCTTGGTCGCGTCCTTGCCGGAGAAGGCGCCGCCACCGTGACGGGCATAGCCGCCGTAGGTGTCGACGATGATCTTGCGGCCCGTGAGGCCGGCATCACCGACCGGCCCGCCGATGACGAAGCGACCGGTCGGGTTGACGAAGTACTTGGTGTTCGCGTCGAGGAGGTGCGCGGGGATGGTCGGCTTGATCACGAGCTCCATCACGGCGTCGCGGACTTGCTCCCAGCTCGCCTCGGGGGCATGCTGGGTCGAGACGACGATCGCGTCGATGCGCTTCGGGCGGCCGTTCTCGTACTGGACGGTGACCTGCGACTTCGAGTCGGGGCGGAAGAAGGGAACGACCTTCTCCTTGCGGACCTTCGCGAGGGTCTTGACGAGCTCGTGGCTCATCTGGATCGGGGCGGGCATGAGCTCTGGCGTTTCGTTGCAGGCGTAGCCGAACATCAGACCCTGGTCACCCGCACCCATCTCTTTGTAGAGGCCTTCGTTCTCGTTGACGCCCTGGGCGATGTCGGGCGACTGGCGGCCGATGGACACGAGGACGGCGCAGTTCTCGGCGTCGAAGCCGGCGGAGGGGTCGGTGTAGCCGATGTCGCGAACGGCCTGGCGGGCGACCTCGCGGTAGTCGATCTTCGCCTTCGTCGTGATCTCACCCGCGAGGGCGACGAGACCGGTCGTCGTCATGGTCTCACAAGCGACGCGGGAGTAGGGGTCTTCGGCGAGGAGCGCATCGAGAATGGCGTCCGAGACCTGGTCGGCGAGCTTGTCGGGGTGACCTTCGCCAACGGATTCGGAGGTGAAGAGGAAGTCTGAGAGCGCCATGGTCTGTCCTTGAAGTCGCCAGAGAGAAGATGGGATCGAGCCCCCGAGCCGACACCGGCGTCGCTCGGTAGGGTGCAGTACCGCGTCGCGCGCGCGAAAACCCGCCAAGCAGCGGGAAGGGCGGCTACCTATACATTCGCTCGGACGGCGTCAAGGCCGAGGTCAAATGACTTTGACACCGCGGGAACACAAGGGTTTTCGGGGCGAGCTAGGAGCTTGTCTCAGGGGGCCCAGCGGACCGAGACACCGAGGGTGATCGCCGAGGGATCCGAGAGAGTCTGACCGTAGCCGAGGTCGACCGCGACCTGCGAGTTGGACCACCCGAGCCCGGCGTGAAGGCTCTCGGTGCCGAGCTGTTCGTCGCGGGTGAAGCCCGCTCTCAGGTGGACGACGTCCACGAGGCCCATGTCGGCGCCGAAGCCCCAGGTGCCCACCGTGCTGTCGGCGTCCTCGGACAGGTCGAGGTCCATATTGGCGCTCACATCGAGGCTCTCGAAGACGAAGGAGAAGCCGAGTCCGAGGGTGCGGGGCGCGTCCGAGGTCTTCGTGTCGATGAGATTCTGCCCGACGACGCCGAACCGGATGCGCTGCGCGAAGTCGATGAGAAGCCCTGCGTCGAGGGTCCAGGCGTCGATGTCGTCTCTCTCGCCATTCGTCTCGTCATCCTCAGCGCCCGAAACGAGCGAGAGCCAGCGTGTGCCAAGGCCGGCGTAGAGTGCGAAAGTGTCCGTGCGGTAGCCGGTACCAAGGGCGGTACGCACCTGGTGGCCGTCGCGGTCGCGTCCCCCGGGTGCGCTCGAGATGAGGGTGTAGGCGACGCCGAGCGCAGCGAATTCGTTCGTCCGCGCGTCGAGCATCGCGAGCGTCCCGGCATGACCGTCGCGTCCCTCACTGTAGGAGTAGCCGCCCTCCACCATGATGACTGGGACCCGGAGGATTCCGGCGGGATTGGAGAAGATCGCAGCCGGCCCCCATGCGGACGCGCGATGGGTGTCGCCCACCCCGAGGGACTCGGCGGGGGCTCCGTCCTCGCGAGGGCTCGCGGCGGCCATGCCACCGGCAGACATGACAGCCACAGCGACGAGCGACGGGATGAGTCGTCCGAAACGGTATCTTGACTCGACTCGTTTTTGAACCATCATAGCTCCGGCCGGGACGCCTACCTCTGGTGGGCGACCGTGTCAAATACCGGCCTCGCGGGCCGCGGGTCAAAGAACTGTTCTGTGTCTCGCGACGTTCCTGGCGAGATGCAAAATCACCGACGCAGGTCGTCCGGAGTTGCAGATGCCAAAGTCGTCGAACAAGACCTCCATCGCGCGGGTCGGGTTGCTCGTACTCGCGACCGTCGCCGCGTTCTTCGTGCTCCGCTTCGTGTTCTCGGTGACGATGACGCTCTTGAAGTACGGCATCATCGCGGCCCTCGCTGTCTTCGTCGTCTGGCTCTTCCTCGGTCGTCAGCGCTCGGAACGCTCCGAAGAGTCCGGCAGGAAACGGTGAATCGTCCCGGTCTCAAGACTGCGGGACAGTTCGTGGCGGTCGTTGTGGCCCTCTTGGGGCTTGTCGGCTCGCAGGTGCGCGCGGACGACTCCAGCCTTGCTGTTCCCCCACAGCTC
>VFQT010002781.1_pt1 | contig 17172 bp, 19 predicted proteins | sample 3512381 | NCBI WGS metagenome assembly VFQT01 (sample SAMN10412376, study PRJNA504923) | tailings metagenome | isolation source: Relicate 2 Philex TSF3 active mining site | place: Philippines: Tuba, Benguet | collected 2017-08-29
ATGACGATACTGCAGGCGATTAATAAATTCGCACCGCACTACACTGCGACGCAGCTGAATGATGAAAAATTCCTGAAAGCCGAACTGAAAAAATTCGGTGTTGAACCGCATGTTATTTCAGGCTTGGGCGCCCTACAGCTGTCGCTATTCGAAGAAACGGCCGAGTCCCAATTATGGGAACCCACATTCATCATCGACTACCCGGTCGAAGTCTCGCCACTCGCACGTGCCTCGGACACTGTACCTGGAATTACTGAGCGCTTTGAATTATTTATTACCGGTCGTGAAATCGCCAATGGCTTCTCAGAGTTGAATGATGCCGAAGATCAAGCGGCACGTTTCCAGGCACAAGTCGCCGCTAAACAAGCGGGTGATGATGAGGCGATGTACTACGATGCGGACTACATTCGCGCACTCGAATATGGCATGCCACCGACAGGTGGTTGTGGTATCGGCATTGACCGATTGATGATGCTGATCTCGGATTCGCCGAATATTCGTGATGTGATTCTCTTCCCACATTTGCGGCGGGAAGATTAAGCACCTGCTTCGTTCGGCTTCTGTTGACGTTAGTATTTTTTTAAAACCCACCCCAGATCGCGTGGGTTTTTTCATTCACAAGAATGTCATAAACAAGTAACAAAACTTTCTACCTTCCCACCGGATTCGCACCACGATCGAGGTTACACAAGCTGCGCCCTTGAACAGCAAAGGACCAGCGATGTTGTACCTATCCAGTGTTTCTGCAGATTTTCTCCCAACGCTAACGAATCCTGGCGAAGCAAGCCACCCAGCGAACAATCCGCCGCCTGCACCCTCCATGCGCAGCCGAGTGGCCCTCGCCTGCTTAAGTCATGCGGCCAGAGATTTTGCAGGCCAAACCGCCGGGCGCTTGCTGGGCCTGGGCGTGTACTCATTACTATCAACACTCGGCGAAACACCGATGCGCGTGGCTAGCGGTATTGCTGGCGCTGGCGCCGGTGGTCGACTCAGTTATCTGGTCGCTCGCTCGCAGATTGGTACTGGCACGTATAGCCAATGTGCAGCGGTAGGTGCATGCACCGTCGCCGGCACCATCATCGGCGGCGTGATTGTTGGTATTGGGTCAAATCAGATCGTCAGCGGCGTGGCGGCAGGGTCATTAATAACAGCAGCGATTTCCTGGTCAAGCAAATGGACCAGCACCTCAGCAGAGAAACAGGATGTTTCAGACCTGAAAACCGGTAGCGCCATCGGTGTTACCTTTGCCGGCATTGGCGTTGCGTCTTGGTGCGATCATCATTGGACAGTCGGATCAAACCTCTACCCTGCTCGCAATCTCGGACTCATCGTTGAGTCCACCGTCATTGAAATCTGCAAGTCATCATTCGAGCGAGTCGGCCCATCGATCAATCGAAATGGCCTGAATTTCGAGGGCAAGGTCATCGTCTCGTTATTAGGCATGGCACCCTATGTCGCTGCAACCATATTTTTGAATGGCTATGCCTCAAGCCGACTACAGCCGCAAAAAGAAACCGCAGAATTTGCCGAGCTTGCCGTACCCATGGTTGTGGGTGCCATCGCGAACGCGGTACGTGGGTTTACCAATGCGCTCGTGGTCTATCAGTTACATTCCGATGAGCGCTTCATCGCCGACGAAAATACGCTGATTGTTCGCGATCATGCTGGCGCTAACAGGCCAGACGCAGAGACAGTCTTAAACAAAACGTCGATTCGCTTTTTGCTAAGCGCTTGCCGAAACGCGGTGTACGCTCGCCTCCGTGACAGCGGCATGAGTGTCGAGCTTGCGAATGAAATCGCGCAGGGCGTGTATGCCTGCTATGCACAGTGCCGTGACCTGATTCATGACATCGCCCGTGGCGAGGGATGGAGTGAACCAAGGGTGGTTCAGCGTACGGCAGCAGAACTGGCGACTGCTTGATTTAAGTGAGACGATTACCGAGACTTCTGCCGCTCGTCAATTACATCGCTACGTTATCTTGTCGATTAATTTGGATTTCAGCGCCAATTCTCAACACGCAAGCCGGAAATCCGATTGAATTCGCTCAGGTTTGAAGTCACCACGGTTAGTCCCCGAGCTAGAGCGGTTCCAGCAATCAAGACATCATAAGCACCGACAGGTCTACCGACTTTCTGCAGGCTTGCCCGTACCGCAGCCGCGGCCTCCGCATCCGATAGCTCAAAGCTAGTTGTACTCACCACAGAGAAGAAATCATCGAGCAATGGGACAAGCTTTTTTGCTCGGGTCGGGTTCAGAGCCAAACCGAATTCGATTTCCATCCGCGTAATGGCTGACACTGTCAGCGACGCGGGATCTTTTTGGGTCAGAATCCGAAGAAGATTAGCATCACCCCGTACAAAATCGGACACCGTGCAGGTGTCGAGCAGGTATCTCATGCGAGCGGATCATCAGCGGGAGGGGTCAAATCCGAGCGGAGCGATTTCAGGTCTGGGAAATCCGCAAACCCTTGGTGAGCAAGCACCGATTGCGGCCATTTAGGCCGTGTCTGACCGTCAAGCATGTCTCGAACGGCTCTTCGAATGAGCGAGTTTCGGCTCTCCCCCGCCTTCTGAGCCATGGCATTTAGACGGTGGCCGGTTTCATCATCAAGGTAAACATTGAAATGCATGACTGCCACCCCTGCGGAACATAACATGTCCATATGTTATATCCAGTCGCACCGGCATTCAAGCCCCGCAAACCCTACTTGGCTTCCTCAATCCAGGCCATCTGTATGGCCTCGAGGATCTTTTCGCCGGAGCGGTTGGGGTCGTCGTCGAATCCGTCCAACTCCAATACCCAGCGGTGCAAATCGGTAAACCGAACGGTCAGCGGATCAATATCAGGATGCTGTTCGTACAAGGCTTCAGCGATTCGAACAGTATCAGTCCATTTCATAACTACCCCAGGCGCTTAATGGTTCTCTCGGGCGTGGTTGATAGTGTATTTGGGAATCTCAATCACCAAATCCTCACCATCCACCACTGCCTGGCACGACAGTCGTGATGTTGCTTCCAGACCCCAAGCCATATCGAGCAAATCTTCTTCCCGCTCATCGGGCTGATTCAGCGAGTTGTAGCCCTCACGGATCACCACATGGCAGGTGGTACAGGCACATGATTTTTCACAGGCGTGCTCGATCTCGATATCACTGTCGAGTAGCGCATCACAAATCGTGGTGCCATTCGGCACTTCCAGTACCGCGCCCTCCGGGCATAGCTTTTCATGGGGGAGTACAACAATTTGCGGCACGGCTATTCCTTGAAAATATAAACAGATCGTTCGCTAAGCGATTTCGTCGAGCTTGCGGCCGGCGAGTACCGAGCGCACACTGCGGTCCATACGGCGCGCAGCAAACTCCTCAGTAGCCTTGGCCAGTGACTCAACAGCATTTTTGATAGCGCCATGGTCCGACCCTTGTGCAGTGCTGCGCACCTGCAACATCAAACCGTCGATCGCGCTGCGCTCTTCCGCAGACAATAAATCAGCATCCTGATCGAGTGCCGATTGGGTCGCAATCAAAATACGCTCGGCCTCCACCTGCTCCTCGCGCAGCGCGCGCAGCTGCATATCGTGTTCGGCGGATGAGAAAGAGTCTTGCAACATGCGCGCAATCTCATCATCACCTAATCCATATGACGGCTTGACTTCGATCGATGCTTCCACACCCGAGTGCATCTCGCGCGCAGACACCGAAAGCAACCCATCCGCATCGACCTGATAGGTCACACGAATTCTCGCAGCGCCCGCGGCCATCGGCGGAATGCCACGCAGTTCAAACCGGGCTAATGAGCGGCAATCAGATACCAGCTCACGCTCGCCCTGCACCACATGCACAGCTAAAGCGGTTTGACCGTCTTTGAAGGTGGTAAATTCCTGCGCGCGCGCGCAAGGAATCGTTGAATTACGCGGAATGACTTTTTCAACCAAGCCGCCCATGGTCTCGATACCGAGCGAGAGCGGAATCACATCCAGCAGCAACCAGTCATCCCCCGCTGCGCGATTCCCTGCCAATAAATTCGCTTGTACTGCAGCACCCAAGGCAACCACCTTGTCCGGGTCGATATTCGCCAGCGGCAGCGTCTTGAAATACTCTGCAACCGCCTTGCGCACATGTGGCATGCGGGTAGCACCACCCACCAGCACGACCCCATCGATATCTTCCACACTCAATCCTGCATCACGTACCGCTTTACGGCACGGCGTCAGTGTTTTTGCGACGAGGTGCTGGGTAATATTGGCGAACTCGGTTGCAGTGATCGTCAGCCGCACTTCTTCGCCCGAACCCAAGCTAGCGTCAATATGGGTTTCAGCATGCGACGACAATAACTCTTTCGCCTCACGTGATTTCACCATCAGCAAGCGCGTATCTTCATCCGACAGCGGCGCAAGATTCGCTTGCTCAATGATCCAGCAGAACAAACGATGATCAAAATCGTCACCACCGAGAGCAGAATCACCGCCCGTCGATAGCACCTCAAATACGCCCTTGGACAGGCGCAGGATGGAAACATCAAACGTGCCGCCACCCAAATCGTAGACTGCGTAGACGCCTTCAGAGCCATTGTCCAAGCCGTACGCAATCGCAGCCGCCGTCGGCTCGTTCAATAAGCGCAGCACATTCAAGCCAGCCAGCTTGGCAGCATCTTTGGTGGCTTGTCGCTGTGCATCATCGAAATAGGCAGGCACGGTAATCACCGCGCCCACCAAGTCATCGCCGAGTGCATCCTCAGCGCGTTGGCGTAGCGTAGCGAGTATCTCGGCCGACACCTCCACCGGGCTCTTGATACCCGCTGCTGTCTTCAGCTGCACCATGCCGGGCGCATCAATGAAGGCGTAAGGCAGATTTTCTGCGTAAGCGATATCTTTCAGTCCGCGCCCCATGAAGCGCTTGACCGATACGATGGTGTTCTTGGGGTCGGTTGTTTGTGCAGCTTGCGCCTTGTAACCGATATTGGCATGACCACTCGGGAGATACCGAACGACGGAGGGCAAGAGCGAGTGCCCGTCTTCATCATCCAATACCTCGGGGATGCCGTGGCGCACGGTCGCGACCAACGAGTTGGTGGTACCCAGATCAATACCCACGGCCAGCCGGTGCTGGTGAGGTGCGGTGGACATGCCGGGTTCGGCGATTTGCAGCAGTGCCATAGTCTTGTTGCTTTATGCTTCCAGTGCCTCAAAGGCACGGCCGACTTCGTCGCCGAATTTTTCAATGAACATTAACTGCCGTACCCGTTCACCTGCTGTCGCATACTGCGCATCATCGAGCAAAGCAGCAATGTCTGCCAACTGCTGAGTACGCGCTGTGCGTAGTTCTGCTTCAACATTTTCTAACGCAGATAAATCTTTGGTGTCGCGTGCTTCCTCGAGTGCCTCGCGCCAAGCCATTTGCTGCATCAGAAACGCCGGCGGCATTTGCGTGTTGGATTCGATCGCCAAATCAATGCCATTCAGCTCGCACAGATAACCGGCGCGCTTGAGCGGGCTTTTAAGGGTTTGGTAGGCCTCGTTAGCACGAGTTGCCCATTGCATCGCAACGCGCTTTTCAGCATCCGTGGCAGCTGCAAATTTATCGGGATGTACACGCCCTTGCAGATCGCGATACGCAGCATCCAGCACCGCCGCATCAATCGTGAAGCGGGGTGTCATGCCAAATAGCGCGAAATGGTTTTCCATGTCTCTTTAAAAACAAAAGCCTGTCGTTATACAACAGGCCTGTAAGCGCATCTTCAGTGTGGATTAAATACGGAAGCTCTCGCCGCAGCCGCACTCGTCTTTCACATTCGGGTTGTAGAACTTGAAACCTTCATTCAAACCCTCGCGCGCGAAATCCAACTCGGTACCATCGATATACGGCAAGCTTTTGGGGTCAACGAACACCTTGATGCCGTGTGACTCGAACACCTGGTCATCGTTGGTCGCCTCATCCACGTACTCGAGCTTGTACGCCATACCCGAGCAACCCGTGGTGCGTACACCAAAGCGCAAGCCAATACCCTTCCCGCGCTTCTCGATGTAGCGCGACACATGCTTGGCTGCTTTTTCGGTCAGGGTGATTGCCATCGGGGATTACCTCAAGCCGCCTTTTGCTCTTCGCCGTGACGCGCCTTGTAATCTGCTACCGCCGCCTTGATCGCATCTTCAGCCAGAATCGAGCAGTGAATTTTTACTGGTGGCAGCGCCAACTCTTCAGCGATCTGAGTGTTCTTGATCGCCATTGCCTCATCCAGCGTCTTGCCCTTCACCCACTCGGTCACCAACGATGAAGAGGCAATCGCCGAGCCGCAACCGTAGGTTTTGAATTTGGCGTCTTCAATGACGCCATCGGCACCCACCTTGATCTGCAGCTTCATCACATCGCCGCAGGCCGGCGCGCCAACCATGCCGGTACCCACCGTGTCGTCACCCTTGTCGAACGCGCCGACATTACGTGGGTTTTCGTAGTGGTCTAGAACTTTGTCTGAGTAAGCCATGGTCGTGCTCCTGTTTCAAATACTTAATGTGCTGCCCATTGGATGGAATTAATATCGATCCCTTCTTTGTACATATCCCACAGCGGCGAGAGCTCTCGCAGCTTGCCCACCTTCTTCTTCAGCAAATCAATCGTGAAATCAACATCGTCTTCGGTAGTAAAACGGCCGAAGGTGAAACGAATTGAGCTGTGCGCGAGTTCATCGCTGCGGCCCAAGGCGCGCAAAACATACGAAGGCTCGAGACTAGCCGAGGTGCAGGCTGAACCGGAAGACACGGCAATATCTTTGATAGCAATGATCAAGGACTCGCCCTCAACATAGTTGAAGCTCACGTTCAGGTTGTGTGGCACGCGATGATCGAGATCGCCGTTGACATACACCTCTTCAATTTCCATCAGGCCTTTCACCAGGCGATCACGCAAGGCCTTGATACGCGGGATCTCGCTATCCATTTCTTCTTTGGCGATTCGGAAGGCCTCACCCATACCAACGATCTGATGGGTTGCAAGTGTGCCGGAGCGCAAACCACGCTCATGACCGCCGCCGTGCATCTGCGCCTCGATACGCACACGCGGCTTACGACGCACGTACAGCGCGCCCACACCTTTCGGTCCGTAGGATTTGTGCGCGGTAAACGTCACCAGATCAACCTTGGTCTTTTCAAGATCGATCGGTGTTTTACCGGTAGCCTGCGCCGCGTCGGAGTGGAAAATAATGCCTTTGCTACGGCAGAGTTCACCGATTTGGTCGATCGGTTGAATCACACCAATTTCATTGTTCACCCACATCACCGACACCAAAATCGTGTCGGGACGAATGGCGGCCTCGAGCTGCTCGAGGGTGATCAGGCCGTTGGCACCCGGCTCAAGATAGGTGGCTTCGAAGCCCTGGCGCTCGAGTTCACGCACGGTGTCGAGCACTGCTTTGTGCTCGGTCTTGACCGTGATGATGTGCTTGCCCTTGGTTTGATAAAAATGCGCCGCGCCTTTGATGGCAAGGTTGTTACCTTCGGTGGCACCAGAGGTCCAGATAATCTCTCGTGGATCGGCATTGATGAGGGCAGCAACATGCTCACGCGCCTCTTCAACCGCCTTCTCTGCCTCCCAACCGTACATGTGGCTGCGCGAGGCGGGGTTGCCAAACTGTTCGCGCAAATACGGAATCATCTTGTCCGCAACGCGCGGGTCGACCGGCGTGGTGGCCGAGTAATCAAGATAAACCGGAAAATGTGGCGCCTTGATGGTATCCATCAGGGATTGTGCCAAGGGTGCATTCATATCTACGTGACTCCGAAAGACTTAAGCGGCGTGCTGGCTGCGCTGCTGCACCATCACGACCGGTTGCTGTTCTGCGATTTTCTGTTTTTGCTGATCGACCAAGTCTTTCAGCGAGACTGAATCAAGGTAGTCCACCATCTTCGCATTCAAGGTGGCCCAAAGATCGTGCGTCATGCAGCGCGTGCCATTCGACTCGCTATCGCCATGACAATTGCCCTTACCGCCGCACTGTGTGGCATCGATAGGTTCGTCGACTGCGATGATAATGTCGGCAACAGTGATGTCCTCAGCGCGACGTGCGAGGTTGTAGCCGCCGCCCGGGCCGCGTACCGATTCGACAATTTCATGCCGACGCAATTTGCCGAACAGTTGCTCTAAGTAAGACAAGGAAATCTCCTGGCGCTGGCTGATGCCCGCAAGGGTCACGGGCCCCTGATGCTGGCGCATCGCAAGATCAATCATGGCGGTAACTGCAAAACGGCCTTTGGTAGTTAAACGCATGTGCTGGCTCCGGTAGCAATGACAGAAATTCGTGGATTCCTGATTCTTTTGCTCGAGTATACCAAAGCCGACTGAAAAAGTCAGGTAATACACTTCCCCGGAACTTTTAGCAGACTTGCGTTAATGGAAATTTCAGCCCTTGGCCAACAGCCGCATTGGGCCAAAAAGCTGCTGCATGTCTTTGTTTTTTATGAAAGAAAGGTTGTAGGGGTGTTCGGCTACCGCCTGCGGAAACCGCTTGGTTACTGCTATCGCCTGCAGTAACGCGGCAACCTTGCCCCACAAAACCAGCGTTGGCGCGGGATGTCCTGCCCGGTCGGCCAGCGCTTCCAGCACCACTTGCAGAAACGGTAGCCACGCCTTGGCCTCCTTAACTGGCGGTACATGCGGCCGGAACACCAGCGCCGCGTTCAGCAGCAAGAAGCCATTTGCATGCAGATTGTTCTGCAGCTCCGGCAGGGTCTGAATGAAGTGCGCGTCAGGTGCCTGGGCGCGTTGAGCAACGTCGGTGACTGCTTCGCCGGTCGTCGACTCCGGCGTCAACAGCCCATCCGCCACCATCAACATCTTCATGAAGTTACGCAGTGAAGTGGCGCGATTCACTTGTTTTGAAAGTCCCGCAGAAGACCAGAGCGCGCCGACTGCACCATCCATGAAGCAAACGCCCGTCGCGCTCTCTTCACGGGGATAGGGCCCCTCGCCCACCAGTACATAGCGCACTGCGTCGAGCGGCTGCGCAAAAGCAGCGAACAACCTGTTTTTCGTGGGCAGGTATTCATCTTGCGCCAACGCCGGAAGGTACGCAGGATCTGCTGCATTCATCGCCTCGAGCCCGCGAATCAACACCGGACGCCAAGAAACATCGGCAAGCGGCAGCGCCTCATCAAGCCATGCGTTATGCATGCTTACTGGCCGGTGATTGACACCACGTTATCCGCCCCCGGTGCACCGAACAGCTGCTCCTTGAGCAGATGCAGTTGATCACGCACCTGCGCTGCCTTCTCAAACTCCAGATTCTTGGCGTGGTCGATCATTAATTTTTCGAGACGCTTGATTTCTTTGGCAACCTGTTTCTCACTCATTGCCTCGTAGCGCGCTTGCTCCTGCGCCGCCATGAGTTCTTGACGCGCCTCATCTATCTTGTACACACCGTCAATCATCTCGCGAATTTGTTTTTTCACACCCACCGGTGTGATGTTGTTTTCCGCATTGAACTGAATCTGTTTATTGCGCCGACGCTCGGTCTCACCCATCGCACGGCGCATGGAGTCAGTGATTTTGTCAGCATACAAAATCGCCGTGCCATTCAAGTTCCGCGCAGCGCGGCCGATGGTTTGAATCAAACTACGCTCAGAACGAAGGAAACCCTCTTTATCCGCATCCAGAATCGCAACCAACGACACCTCGGGAATATCCAAACCTTCACGCAGCAAGTTAATACCCACCAGCACATCAAAAGTGCCGAGACGAAGATCGCGAATAATCTCCACCCGCTCAACCGTATCAATATCACTGTGCAGGTAACGCACTGCAATGCCATTGTCGGATAAGTACTCTGTTAACTGTTCGGCCATGCGCTTGGTAAGTGTCGTTACCAGCACCCGCTCGTTCACCTTGACCCGCTCGCTAATCTCGTTCATCAGGTCATCCACCTGCGTGACCGCAGGCTTCACAATGACGATGGGATCAACCAAGCCCGTCGGGCGCACCACCTGCTCGACTACCTGACCAGAGTGATTCTTCTCATAATCCGCCGGTGTCGCTGATACAAAAATCGTCTGCCGCATTTTCGATTCGAACTCATCGAACCGAAGCGGCCGGTTATCCAGTGCAGACGGCAGCCGGAAACCATAATCCACGAGATTGGTCTTGCGCGCCCGGTCACCGTTGTACATGCCGTTGAGCTGGCCAGTCAGTACGTGCGATTCATCGAGGAACATCAGCGCGTCTTCCGGCAAATAATCCACCAAGGTCGGTGGTGGTTCGCCGGGCTTTGCACCTGATAAATGCCGGGAGTAGTTTTCAATGCCTTTGGTGAAGCCGATCTCGGCCATCATCTCCAGATCAAACCGCGTGCGCTGCTCCAGCCGCTGTTCTTCAACCAGCTTGTTCTCTTTCCGGAAAAATTCCAACCTTTCCCGCAACTCTTCTTTAATAGTTTCAATCGCGCGCAGCACGGTGGAGCGTGGTGTCACATAGTGAGAACCGGGGTAGACGGTAAAGCGCGGGATCTTTTGACGCACGCGACCCGTCAGCGGATCAAATAATTGAATCGAATCGATTTCATCATCAAATAAATCCACACGAACCGCCAACTCTGCATGCTCGGCGGGGAAAATATCAATCGTGTCACCACGCACCCGGAAAGTACCGCGGTCAAAATCGATATCGTTACGCGTGTACTGCATCTGAATTAAGCGCGCGATGATGTCACGCTGCGAAACACGATCTTTCGCGCGCAACGTCAGAATCATCTGGTGGTATTCATTCGGATTACCGATACCGTAAATCGCAGAAACCGTAGCAACGATCACCACATCTCGCCGCTCCATCAGCGATTTTGTGCAGGATAGTCGCATCTGCTCGATGTGCTCGTTAATCGCAGAATCTTTTTCAATAAACAGATCCCGCTGCGGCACATACGCCTCGGGTTGGTAGTAGTCGTAGTAGCTGACGAAATACTCGACCGCGTTCTGCGGAAAGAAATCACGAAACTCGCTGTACAACTGTGCCGCCAGCGTTTTGTTGGGCGCAAACACAATCGCGGGGCGACCCAGCCGGGCAATCACATTCGCCATGGTGAACGTCTTGCCCGAGCCAGTCACGCCCAGCAGGGTCTGAAACGACAACCCGTCTCGAATGCCTTCCACCAATTGCTCGATCGCCGCTGGCTGGTCACCCGCGGGCTCGAAAGGTTGGTAAAGGCGAAACGGCGAGTCTGGAAAAGTGACGAACTTGGACTCGTCCAATGAGGACTCGACCTCGGTCAAATCGGTCATGCGATGGGGACCTTTGTTAAAATGCTGAGTTTCCCGCAACTGGCGCGATCACCGACGCTTTGGTCTCGAAAAGCAGTGATCGTCCACAAATGTTAGTGACTTTTCATACTATCACGATGAACGCTCCGTTATCCGCACCACTGTTCGCCGCCATTGAAATGGCGCCACGCGACCCGATTCTTGGCATCACCGAGGCATTTAATGCCGATGCCAACCCGCAAAAAACCAACCTGGGCGTCGGCGTTTACTACGACGACGAAGGCAAAGTACCCCTGCTGGCCTGCGTACAAAAAGCGGAAGCCATGCTGATGGAAAAGCCCGCCGCCCGCACCTACCTACCGATTGAGGGCCTTGCAGCCTATGACAAAGCTGTGCAGGAGCTGGTGTTCGGTGCTGACAGCGAAATCATCGCCTCCAAGCGCGCGATTACTGCGCAGGCCATCGGCGGTACTGGCGCATTGAAGCTTGGCGCCGACTTTCTGAAGCGCTTTGCGCCCAACGCCGATGTGTACATCAGCGACCCGAGCTGGGAGAACCACCGCGCACTGTTCGAATCGGCCGGCTTCACCGTTCAAAACTACCCCTACTACGACACCGCCACACGCGGCGTGAACTTCGAGGGCATGCTGCAGACACTGCAGACGATTCCGGCCGGCTCGATCGTGGTGCTGCACGCCTGCTGCCACAACCCTACCGGTGCTGACCTGAGCGATACGCAATGGGCGCAAGTAATTGAGGTCGTAACTGGCCGCGGCCTGGTACCGTTTCTGGATATGGCCTACCAGGGCTTTGGCGACGGTATTGCAGAAGACGGCAAGGTGGTGGGTATGTTCGCAAAGGCAGGCGGCCCGCTGCTGGTGTCTAACTCCTTCTCCAAATCATTCTCTTTGTATGGCGAGCGTGTCGGTGCGCTGTCGATCGTAGCCGCAAACGCAGAAGAAGCGGCGCGCCTAATGTCGCAACTGAAGCGCGTGATCCGTACCAACTATTCCAACCCACCGACGCACGGTGGCAAGGTGGTCGCCAACGTACTCTCCACCCCGGCACTGCGCCAGCTGTGGGAAGAAGAACTGGCCGGCATGCGCGTTCGCATCAAGGAAATGCGCCAGCAGATGGTGGACAAGTTAAAAGCCCAGGTACCGGCGCATGACTTCAGCTTCGTAGTGCAGCAGCGCGGTATGTTTTCATACTCGGGGCTGACCAAGCAGCAGGTGGAGCGCTTGCGCACCGAATTCTCGGTCTACGCGGTCGATACTGGCCGTATCTGCGTCGCTGCGCTCAACTCGAAGAACATCGACCGCGTGGTCGATGCGATCGCTAAAGTACTCTGAATACGCAGCCTCGCGCCACGCACAACTGGTTTGACCAGGGTGGCGAGGCCTACGCCGCCTTTAGACCGCACTACCCTGATGCGCTAAGCGATTACCTCGCGTCGTTGATCTCCGAACGGCGGATGGCATTGGATGTTGGCTGCGGAAGTGGGCAACTCACGGTTAGTTTGGCGCGGCACTTTGATCATGTCATCGGGCTGGAAGCGAGTGCTGAGCAAATCCAACAAGCTGATGCAGCCCGCAGAAAGCTAGGTGAAGCGTCGGCTAGAGATAATGCGCAGCCTGACCAAAACGCGCAGCGGGTCACTTTCATTCAATCACCGGCAGAATCCATCCCTTGCGCCGAAAACTCCGCAGACCTTGTCACTGCTGCCCAAGCCGCGCATTGGTTTGACCTTGGCAAGTTTTATGGCGAGGTGAGACGAGTCGCCAAGCGCGGTGGCCTCCTCGCATTAATTAGCTACGGCGTGATGAAACTTGACGATGCGTTGGACGAATCGTTCTCATTGTTCTACTGGAGAGACTTGCAAGCCTATTGGCCGCCCGAGCGCACATTGGTGGACCAAGGCTACCGCACCCTTGATTTCCCTTTTAATGAAATTACCGCACCTGAGATGGCTATTACATGCAGCTGGGATTTGCCGGCGTTCTTGGGGTATCTATCTACCTGGTCGGCCGTGAGAAACGCAACCAGGCAGGGTCAGACCGGCATCTTGATGAGATTTACAAAAGAGATTGAGGCGCGCTGGGGAAACCCCGACAAAAAACGTCACATCCATTGGCCGCTGGCTCTGCGTGTTGGTCACATGTGAGCACAGAATCGAGCGTTAAAAAACCATTCAGCAAAAAACCTCCTCAGCAAACCAGCTCGCGCAGTTTAGGCCGAGACAGATTAGCATTGTTGGTAAATAATAGAACGGAATCGTACATAACCGTTATGCACAATGCCATCACTTGCCAAAATAGTATTTGGAAATGTTGATTTTCCGGAAAGCGAAGAATTCCGGGAATTCCAATACAAGTTCATGATCGTGCTGCAGGTATTTGCCGCAGCCACCTCAATACTGTTTCTGTGCTTAGTGGGGGCAGGCGTTTCACCAAAATTCAGCGACTTGCACATGCAGGTCATGCTTTGGTACTCGGTAGCTTCTTTGGCCCTATGGCTGCTGGTACGCGGACGCAAGCAACTGTTTTTACCGGTGGCGGTCGCGTTCGAAGCGGCTAGCTTGATTGATCTCTTGTCTGCCTTCGTCTTCGTAGACAACGATGAGCTGAGGATATTTTGGCTATTCACGAATATTCCGGCGACTTATCTGATTCTTGGACGCCGGGTTGGCGCAGTAGTCACCGCATTCATCATTAGCAGCGTTGTCCTGCTAAATCCCCAAGTCGGACTACCCCTGTCACCGAATGCGGTTGCGACCTGTGTGATTGCAATGGTCTACTTCGCGATCTTTTTCCATGCCTACGCCAAGCAATCCATTTATTTCTTTATTCGTATGCGAGAGTCCAATGACAGGCTGCGGGAAATGGCCACGCGCGACATGCTAACCGGTACGCTGAACGCTCGGGCGTATTATGAAATTTGCGATAGCCTCATCAACCTGGCACAGCGAAACAGCACGCCTTATTCAGTGTTATTCATCGACCTCGATCATTTCAAATCTGTTAACGATAACTATGGCCATGCTGCTGGCGACACTGTCTTGAGGTCGGTGGCGAATTGTGTACAGGCCGGCTTAAGAAGCAGCGATGTGATGGGGCGCATCGGTGGTGAAGAGTTTTCGGTCTTTCTACCTAACACCGACGCGGTCGCTGCGACCCAGGTAGCCGAGCAGTTACGCCGATCAATCGAAGCGCTTATGCCGTCATTCGGCGATCGCCAGCTAAAGATAACCGCCAGTATTGGCGTAGCGCGTAATCGCCACAGCGACCAATCCATGCTCGAGATTCAGAAAATGGCTGACCAAGCAATGTATAAAGCCAAAGCTGCGGGGCGTAACAGAACCTCAACTTTTGAAGATATGCTCGAAGCCCATTGAGGCAAATGGATGTCGATAATTTTGACTTTCCTTATTCGCTTCGCAATACCTTACATGACGGATCCTTTCAAATAAGCCTTTGTCTGGGCCGCACTTTGCTTGATCTGCGCTGTTTAATTTATATTCAGAAATTCTCTCCAAAATAAGTCAGCAACCCAAGATCGTGAATTATGTTGCTCATGATAAACTTCGCAAGTTCGTGTAACTTCAATATAAAAGTGAACATCAAATCGGCTGAGTTCTACGCGATTTTCCCTTCTAATTCGTCTGTGACACGTTCCAATCAGTCACCCACCCTCTGAGGAAAAACCATGTCAAAAGTACTCGTACTTTATTACTCAACATATGGTCACATTGAAACCATGGCTCAAGCGGTTGCTGACGGAGCTCGTGCTACTGGGGCGACCGTTGATGTCAAGCGCGTACCCGAAACTGTACCAACAGATATTGCAAAAAATGCGCACTTCAAGCTCGATCAGGCTGCACCAGTCGCAACGGTTGACGAGCTAGAGCACTACGATGCGATCATCGTCGGTGCACCAACACGATTTGGTCGCATGCCTTCGCAGCTAGCAGCTTTCTTTGATCAAGCTGGCGGTTTGTGGGCACGTGGTGCACTGAACGGGAAAGTCGGCGGGGCATTCACGTCTACGGCAACTCAACATGGTGGACAGGAAGTCACGCTTTTTTCAATCATCACCAATCTCATGCACTTCGGAATGACGATCGTAGGTCTACCTTATAGCTTCCAGGGACAAATGACATTGGATGAGGTCGTTGGCGGCAGTCCTTATGGCGCCACCACGATCGCTGGCGGCCAAGGTCAACGTCAACCGAGCGCAACCGAACTCGAGGGCGCACGCTTTCAAGGAAAATTGATTGCAGAAACAGCTAATAAAATTTTCGGCTGATTATCAATTCACAAACCGAGGATAAGTTACGCTCTGCTAACAGTTCACCGCTGCACATGCAGCTCTGGAGGCCATGAGCGCTTGAGCGCCTGTGATCATTTCAAGTGATTAAGGGACTTGGCATTTTTAATCGATGATCATCAATTACCAAGAACACTGATCCCATGGATTTTTCCTTATCCCCTGAGATAGTGGCTCGGTATGCACAAATCCGATTAGCCCCGCACGATTAACGCATCGCATGCGCTGGCTCGGGCAAGTACGGCGCGCGCATGACCTTGCGCTGTCTTACGCGAGCAAGCGCGTTGCGTTTGGTAAGCCCTCCCATTGGCTGGGCCACTATGGGCCCAGCCAATCAAACAACTGCCTTAGATCAACTGATACTCGGTAGTGTTTGCTCTTAGTGATCGTTCATCATGTCGTGAGATTCAGCTGGAGCGACGTAGCCCAGAATACCCGGGTCCATCATCCCCGCTACCATTGCAATGTGAGCGAACACCAAAAATACCGCCACATAGGTCGCATGCCGGGCAAGACGTCGCTCTTCACTGTCTGCACGATGGATTAAGCCGAGTTCTTGCAGCGCTAGCAGCACCATCGGCACGCCACCGATCAGGTAAGTTGATACCGCCACAACATCAATCCACGTACGCCATGCGCCTGCGCTCGTAATAGGTATCACTGCCGTAAACATCAGGTAGGCGATGATCCCAACGAAAGTAATTCCAACCAAGATACTGGCTGTTCGGTTTACCTGGCGAACCCATGTATCGAATTTTCTGGTGTACAGAATGTACAACTCAGTAATTGCAACCGTCTCGGCAAGTACCACAGGTAGTGCCATGAAAATCAGCAGATTCCATGGCTGGTTTGAAGCTAACAGCTCCATGTAGTGCGTCATAAGCATCATTGATCTCCCAAACGAGGATAGCGCTCGCACCAAAGGGTGCAGCGCCTAAACAAGCTACTTTGGTCAGGAGAGCGTGCGAGGCGGACGGAACAGGCGTTCACGCCTGTCTTTGGGGCCTAAGGTACTCGCGTGAAAAATAAGGCCGGAGAAATAATCTGGAATAGGAACCGTACCCACCGAGGGGATTAAGCCAATGAACGCTGGACAACAACTGTGCGCGGGAGATCGAGAAAGATCAGACCCACATTCGACCCCATGACACGTGTCAGCAGCGACTGCATGGCAGTCATGCTGTTGATCGACGGCTTCGGCGGCAGCACATAACTGAGTAAAGCTTCCAACAGTAGCGGCGAAAAGCACGCAGATGGCAAGCCAACGCGTAAGCAAGCTTTTGTAGAACCTGGTCTTTTGCATAACTCAAGGGCGAAGCCCGACGGCACTCGGAAAGCAGCCTACAGCATACTCAAGATAGCATTGGATTGCAGGAAAAAAGCGGCCACCGTGCTGGGTTAGACGCTGAAGTAAGAATTTTTACTTGATTCGCATCAGGCTGGCTTGGCGCGATCACCGCACATCCTCCTGAGCCTTAATTCACGGGGGCGGGATTGCCTTTTTGTAACCGCTTGGTTGCAGGCGCTGTGATTCGCCGATATAATTAAGGGCTATGTTCCCTGATAGCTCAGTCGGTAGAGCGACGGACTGTTAACTCCGCAGAAGTACAAAA
>VFQT010002782.1_pt1 | contig 17162 bp, 14 predicted proteins | sample 3512381 | NCBI WGS metagenome assembly VFQT01 (sample SAMN10412376, study PRJNA504923) | tailings metagenome | isolation source: Relicate 2 Philex TSF3 active mining site | place: Philippines: Tuba, Benguet | collected 2017-08-29
GCGCCGAGGATCTGCTCGGGCGACCCTTGCTCGACCACGACGCCCTTCTCCATCACGAGGACATGGTGGCTGATGTGCTCGACCACGGCGAGGTCGTGGGCGATGAAGAGGTAGGCGACCCCGAGCTCCTCCTGGAGGTCCTGCAGGAGATTGACCACGGAGGCCTGCACCGAGACGTCCAGCGCCGACACCGGCTCGTCGCACACGATGAGCTCGGGCTGGACGGCGAGGGCGCGCGCGATGCCGATGCGCTGGCGCTGCCCGCCCGAGAACTCGTGCGGGTGGCGGCGCATCTGCTCGGGCTTAAGGCCGACCTTGCGGAGCAGCTCGGCGCAGCGGGCCTCGCGGTCGGAGCGCGACATCGAGGGGAAGTGGATCTCGAGCGGCTCGGAGAGGATGGCGAGGATGTCGGAGCGCGGGTTGAGGGAGCCGTAGGGGTCCTGGAAGACCATCTGGACCTTCTTGCGCCAAGGCAGGAACGCCCGCGCGGACAGGCGGCCGATGTCGCCGCCTTCCCAGAGGATCTCGCCGGAGGTGACGGGCGCCAGCTTGACGATGGCGCGGCCCGTCGTCGTCTTGCCCGAGCCGGATTCGCCGACCAGGCCGACGGTGCGGCCGCGGGGGACCGAGAAGGAGACGCCGTCGACGGCGCGGATAGGGTCGGCCTTGCGGAACCAGCCGGAACCGGGCCGGGGGTAGTGGACCTTGAGGTCGCGGACCTCGAGAAGGGGGGCGGGGGCGTTCATGCTTGGGCGGACTCGCGAAGGTGGTCCTCGAGGGTGGGCAGCCGGCGGCGGCGCTGGCCGAGGCGGGGGATGCAGGCGATCAGCCCTCGGGTGTAGGGATGGCGGGGGGCGGACATCACCTGGGCGACCGGGCCCTGCTCGACCACGCGGCCCTGCGACATGACGAGCACGTTGTCGGCCATGTTGGCGACGATGCCGAAGTTGTGCGTGATGAGCAGGATGCTCATGCCCCGCTCGCGGCGGAGGCGCGCGAGGAGCTCCATGATCTGCTTCTGGATGGTCACGTCGAGCGCGGTGGTGGGCTCGTCGGCGACGAGCACCTTGGGGTCGCAGGCCAGAGCCATCGCGATCATGGCGCGCTGGAGCATGCCGCCGGAGAGCTCGTGGGGATAGGAGTCGGCGGCGCGGGCGGGCTCGCGGATGCCCACGGCGTCGAGGGAGGCCTCCACCGTCCGCCGGACGTCCGACCCCGAGACGTCGGGCCGGTGGGCCCTGACCGCCTCGGCGATCTGGAAGCCGATGGTGTAGACCGGGTTCATCGAGGTCCCGGGCTCCTGGAAGATGTAGGCGATGCGCTTGCCGCGGACCCTGGCCAGCCGGTCCTCCGGCAGGCCGACCAGTTCCTCGCCCTCGAGGAGGACCGAGCCCGAGACACGGCAGGCCGGCTCGGGCGGGAGCAGGCGGGTCAGGGCGAGGGCGGAGACGGACTTGCCGGAGCCGGATTCGCCGACCACCGCGAGGATCTCGCCGGGTGCCAGGTCGTAGCTGACACCGGCGGAGGCGACGGCGTCGGCGCCGCCGGAGCGGAAGGTCACGCCGAGGTCGCGCACGCGAAGCAGGGGGTCCGAGGCCATCGCGGCCAACGTAGGGCGGGGCGGGGGGTTGGCAAGGAGATGCGGCTCGGGTTCGCCGTTGCGCGGCGACCGCCGAACCCCTTCCATCCCCCCGTGGCCGGAGACACCCCCATGCAGCGACAGTACCGCGAGTTCCGGGACAAGCTCCCGGCCGACGCGCTGCTGCTCTTCCGTCTCGGGGACTTCTACGAGGTGTTCGGTCCCGACGCCGAGACGGCCTCCCGCGTGCTGGGCATCACCCTGACGCGGCGGCACGACCAGCCGATGGCGGGCATCCCGCACCATGCCGCGCCGGTGTATGTCCAGAAGCTGCTCGCGGCCGGCATCAAGGTGGCCATCTGCGACCAGGTCGAGCAACCGGTGCCCGGCAAGCTGGTGCGGCGGGCCGTGACACGCATCCTAACACCCGGGACCGCGCTGGAGGACAACCAGCTCGATTCCCGCCGCGGCAACTACCTCCTCGCCTTGGCGCAGGACCGCAAGGGGTGGCACGCCGCCTGGCTGGATGTCTCCACCGCCGACTTCCGCATCGCCACCGATCCGGAACTCGCCCGCCTGATGCCCCTGCTGCACGCGGTCGGCCCGGCCGAGCTCCTCATGGCGGAGGGACATGAGCCCCCTGCCGAGGTCCTCGCGCTCGTCGCCTCCGGCCGCATCTCGCGGACCCCTGGCTGGAACTTCGAGGGCGCCGCCGGGGCCCGGCTGGTGGCCGAGACCCTCGGCGTCCACGGCCTCGCCGGCTTCGGCATCGGCGAGGACCATCCCGCGCTGGGCGCCGCCGGGGCCGCGGTGGCCTATGTCTCGGACTCCCTCTGCGACCGCCCCCGCAACCTGCGGCGCCTCCAGGAGGTCCGCCTCGGGCAGGCCGTGCTCCTCGACCCGGCCTCGGCCCGCAACCTCGAGCTCACCCAGACCCAGTCCGGCCGGCGCGAGGGCAGCCTCCTCGAGACGCTGGACCGGACGCGCACGCCGGCCGGCGCGCGGCTCCTCGCGCGATGGATCACCGAGCCCTCGACCGACCTCGGCGTCATCGCCGCGCGCTCCTCGACCGTCGAGGCGCTCGTCCGCCAGCCCGGCGCCGCCGCGCGCCTCGCCGAGTCGCTCGGCTCGGTCAGGGACATCCCCCGCATCCTCTCCCGCCTGCAGAACCGGCTCCGCAACCCGCGCGAGCTCGGCGGCATCCGCGACACCCTGCGCGCCCTTCCCGCCCTGCGCGACGAGCTCGGCGCCCTGCCGGGCGAGGCGCCCCGGGCGCTCGCCGGGCGCATCCTGCCCCTGCCGGCCCTCGAGGCGCGCCTTTCCGCCGCCCTGGCCGACGAGCTGCCCGCCGACCTCTCGGAGGGCGGCGCGCTGCGGACCGGGCTCGACGCCGAGCTCGACCGCCTCCGCTCCCTCGCCAGCGACAGCAAGGCCTGGATCGCCGCCTTCGAGCGCGCCGAGCAGGAGCGCACCGGGATCCGCTCGCTCAAGGTCCGCCACAGCGGCGCCTTCGGCTATGCCATCGAGGTGACGAAGGCCAACCTCCACCTCGTGCCGGCGGATTACATCCGCAAGCAGACCATGGTGAACGCCGAGCGGTTCGTCACGGAGGAGCTGCGGGCCAAGGAGCGCGAGCTGCTGCGCGCCGACGAGCTCGCGCTGGCCCGCGAGCAGGAGCTGTTCCAGGGACTCGTCGCGGAGGCGCTGGCCGAGGCCGACGCGCTCCAGGGGACGGCGGCGGCCCTCGCCGAGGCCGACGTCCTCCGGGGCTGGGCCGAGCTGGCGCGCGACGGCGACTGGTGCCGGCCGACGGTGGACGGCTCCGACCTGCTGGAGATCGCCGAGGGGCGCCACCCCGTGGTCGAGCGCATGCTCCGCGAACGACCGGGCGCCGCTTCCTTCGTGCCCAACGACACCCGGCTGGCGTGCTCGGGCGAGCAGGTCGCGCTCATCACGGGACCCAACATGGCCGGCAAGTCCACCTACATCCGCCAGGTGGCGCTGATCGCCCTCCTCGCCCAGCTGGGCTGCTTCGTCCCCGCCCGCTCCGCCCGCATCGGCTGGGTCGACCGCATCTTCTGCCGCGTGGGCGCCAGCGACGAGCTCTCGCGCGGCCACTCGACCTTCATGGTCGAGATGAGCGAGACGGCCAACATCCTCAACAACGCGACCGGGCGCTCCCTCGTCGTGCTCGACGAGATCGGGCGCGGCACCAGCACCTACGACGGCATCTCCATCGCCTGGGCGGTTGCCGAGCACCTGCACGGCAAGGACGCCGCCGGGCCGCGCACCCTGTTCGCCACCCATTACCACGAGCTCACGCGGCTCGCCGACACCCTGCCGCGCCTGCGCAACTGGACCGTCGCGGTGCGCGAGTGGCAGGACGAGATCGTCTTCGTCCGGCGCGTCGTGCCGGGCGCCGCGGACCGCTCCTACGGCATCCAGGTCGCCCGCCTCGCGGGCATGCCCGCCTCCGTCGTGTCCCGCGCCCGCGAGATCCTCGGCGGCATGGAGCAGGGCGGGGGCCTCCCCGCCGCGGCGTCGATGCCCGAGCCCGCCGCGCCCGCCCCGAGGCCGTCGGCCCCGCGGCGCAAGGCCGCGCCGCCGCCCGATTCGGGAAGCCAGCCGGAGCTGTTCTGATCGCTCAGAGGCGCTCGTTCCAGGCGCGCGAGCCGAAACGCGCGGCGAGCTCCGCCGCCGTCTCCTTGGGGTAGGAGGGCTCGCCGACGGCGCGGGGCGCGGTGCCGAGGGCCTCGGCGAGCGCCGCCGCGGCATCGGCCTCGAGGCGCGGCCAATCGCAGCCGGGCAGGGCGGCGCGCTCGATGTAGCCCTGCAGCAGGAGCCCGTCGCGCCCGCGCTTCTGGGCCGCGCCGGCGACCTTCCTCCCGTCGTCGGACCGGACGAGGTCGTGGGGCTCGGGACGCTCCGCGCAGACGGAGGGCGCCGACTGGCGGCGCTCGCCCTCGGGACGGGGGACGCGGCGAACCGGAAGGCCCTGGGCGAGCAGGGCCCGCTCGAGGGCGGCGAGCACGACCCCGTAGCTCTCGAGCGCGTCGAGGTCCTGCACGGGATGGCCCGGCGGCAGGACGAGCGCGAAGGTCCAGTCGCCGAGATGGGAGACCAGGCCGCCGCCGGTGGGACGCCGGACGAGGGCGCAGGCCTCCGGCGCGCGCGGCCGCCATTCGGCCCAGCGCTGCGAGACACCGAAGGTGAAGGCGGGCTCCGCCCAGCCGTAGCAACGGAAGCGGGCGCGGGAGGGCTCGGGGTAGGCCTCCAGCATCAGGAGGTCGCGCGCCATGTTGAGCGCGGCGGTCGCGTCGCTGCGGGGCAGGTGGTCCACGATCAGAAATCCAGGCCTTCCACCAGGCGTCGCACGACCTCGCCGCCGGTCCGCTCGCGCCACCAGGCCTCGCAGCCGCGGGGCACCTCGAGCTCGTCGAGGATCTCGTCGAAACCCATCGGCTGCGTGCGCAGCTTCCCCTCGAGGGGGCGCAGCTCGACGCTCAGGTCGCGGGGACGCGGGGGGAGATCGGGGATGTCGGCGTAATTGACGGGCCGCACCAACCCCGCGGGGTCCAGGCCGAAGCGGCGGGCGATGCGCACGCCCATCTCATGGCGGCTCATCGCGTCGCGCCCGCCCCAGTGGAAGATGCCCGAGAGGTTGTCGCGCTCGGCGAGCTCGACGCAGACATCGGCCAGGTTGGTCACGGCGACCGGCTGGCGGATCTCCTCGGCGAAGAGGCCGGACACCTTGCCCGCCTTCCAATCGAGGAAGAGGCGCTCGTGGACGGTTCGGTCGCCGCCCGGGGTGTTGCCCAGGATGGGCGTCGAGCGCACGACGCAGGCGCCATGCCCGGCCGCGGCCATGACCGCGGCCTCGCCCTCGAGCTTGCTGCGGCCGTAGGCATTGACGGGCGAGGCAGGGTCCGTGCTCCGGTAGGGGGCGCCGCGCCCGTCGAACACCATGTCGGTCGAGACATGGACGAACCGGGCGCCGACATGATGGGCGAGCTGGGCCAGCCGCTCGGGAAGACGGGCGTTGGCGAGGCGGGCGCCCTCGGGGTCGCGCTCGCATTCATTGACGTCGGCCATCGCGGCGGCGTTGACGATGCCCTCGGGGAAACGGTCGAGGATCCAGCGCTCGGCGGCGGCGAGATCCCCCCGGGCGAGGCGGCCGACCTCGACGCCCCGGGGCGCCGACGGCTCCCGGGAACCACCCAGGGCCAGCACCTGGTGCCCGCGGCGGACGGCCGAGCGGACGACCTCGCGGCCGAGCAGGCCGGTGGCGCCGAGGACGAGGAGTCGCATGGCCGGAGACTTGGCAGGTTCGCGTTTGCCAGCAAGCCCGCAGCCGCCCACCTTGGCGTCGATGCCCGTCACCTACGCCGACCTCGCCAACCGACCCGTGCTCGCCCAGCCCGTGTACGAGGCCGGTCGCCCCATCGAGGTCGTGGCCCGCGAGTTCGGCCTGGACCCCGCCTCGGTCATCAAGCTCGCCTCCAACGAGAACCCCCTCGGCCCGTCTCCCCTCGGGCTCGAGGCCGCCCGCCGCTCGCTCGCCTCGCTCCACCTCTATCCCGATTCCGGCTGCACCTTCCTGAGGGAGCGCCTCGCCAGGGAATGGGGGCTCGCGCCGGGCAACTTCGTCGTGGGGAACGGCTCCAACGAGGTGATGATCCTGCTCGCCCAGGCCTTCCTCCGCCCGGGCGACGAGGTCGTCTTCGGCTCCCAGGCCTTCGTCGTCTACAAGCTCGCGACCCTCCTCATGGGCGCCACGCCCATCGAGGTGCCGATGCCGGGCTTCCGGCACGACCTCGCCGCGATGCGCGCCGCCGTCACGCCGCGCACGCGGATCGTCTTCCTCGCCAGCCCCAACAACCCGACCGGCGGCAGCGACCGGCCCGAGGACATCCTCGCGCTCGCCCGGGCGCTGCCGGAGACCGCGATCTTCTGCCTCGACGAGGCGTACGCGGAGTACCTGGACGCCACCGCCGACCTTCGTCCGCTCCTCCGGGAGGGGCGCAAGGTCGTCGTCACGCGCACCTTCTCGAAGCTCTATGGCCTCGCCGGCCTCCGCGTCGGCTATCTCGTCGGCTCCGAGGAGGTCTGCGGACTCCTCAACCGCGTCCGCCAGCCCTTCAACGTGAACCTCCCGGCGCTCGCCGCCGCCCAGGCCGCGCTAGACGACCGGGATTTCCTCGCCCGAGCCCGCAAGGTGAACGCGGAGGGCCTCGCGCAGCTGTCCGAGGGCTTCGCGCGCCTCGGCCTCCGCCACATCCCCGGCGAGGCCAACTTCCTCGCCTTCGAGATCCCCGACGCGGGCGCGGTCTTCCAGCGGCTGCAGCGCGAGGGCATCATCGTCCGCCCCCTGCGCGGCTACGGGATGCCGGATTGGCTGCGCGTCACGGTCGGCCTGCCGGAGCAGAACGCCCGCTTCCTCAGCGCGCTGTCCCGCCGCGGATGATCCGGGCCAGCGCCTCGGGCCGCTCGAGGTGCAAGGCGTGTCCCGCGCCCGGGATGACGTGGACGCGGGCCGAGGGCAGGCGGGCGGCCATCTCACCGGCGAGGGCCACGTAGCGCGGATCGCGCTCGCCGACGACCAGGTCCACATCCGGCCCGAGCGCGCCGAGGTCGTCCCAGGTGTCCGGCACGGAGCCGGGACCCACGGCCTCGAGGCTCCGCGCCAGGCCCTCGGGATCCGACGCGGCGCGCCGGGCGAGGATCGGCCCGCGTCGCGCCTCGGGCAGCTCGAGGAGCGGCCGGAACATCGTCTGGCTGTGCCAATAGTGGAGGAAGCGTCCGAGGCCCTGCTCGCGGAGCAGGCGGGCGACCGCGGCGTCCGCGCGGCGCCGCTCCTCGCGCTCGGCCTCGCCGGCGATGCCAGGGGACGTGCTGACGAGGACGACGCGCGAGCCCGGGGGCGGGCCGCCGCGGCGACGGAGGGCGAGCTGCAGCAGCCGGCCGCCCAGCGAGTAGCCGACGAGCGTCGGCGACCGTTCCGCCAGGGCGTTGATCCAGCCGTCGATCCGGTCGAGATGCGCCTCGGGCGCGTAGTCGGCGTCCCGCCTCAGCCCGGCGAGCGAGCCATGGCCGGGCCAATCCGGACGGAGCGCATCGAGACCCAGCGGGGCGAAGTCGTCGCCGGAGCCGACGAAGCCGTGGAGCAGCAGGGTGTCCACCGGGGGCTCAGGCCGAGGGGCCGTCCTTGCAACGGTCGTGGGAGCCGTCGCACAGCGGCGGCTTGCGCGTCCGCCGGCAACCGCAGAACCACACCTTGCCGTCGGCCTCCGCCTTGTACGTCAGGGGCCCGATGGGCCCGCCATGGTGGGCGCCGTCGCAGAAGGGCAGGGCCTTGCTTTTCCCGCAGGCGCACCAGTAGTAGAGGTTGCCGGCCTGGACGTCGACCGGGTAGGGCTTGCTCCTCGCGGGCTTGGAACTCATGGCACCCGAGGCTGTCGGAAACCACGACCAAGGCAACATCGTCCGTCCCGCTTGCCTCCGCCTCCATCCCCCTTCCCCTCGTAGCCATGCCCAGCAGCACCGGTATCCGCGTCAAGCCCTGGAACCGCGTCGACGCGCAGGTCTACACCCTCGCCTCCTCCGACGGCTCCAAGGGCAACCTGAACATCTGCACCTACGTCACCCCGGTGTCGATGAAGCCCAAGCGCTTCCTCATCGGCGTCTACAAGGGGACGAAGACGCTGGAGAACCTCGAGAGGAACCCGGTGGGCATCCTCCAGTACATGGCGCAGGACCAGTGGGAGCACGTGAAGCTCCTCGGCAAGAAGACCGGCTTCACGGTCGACAAGGTCACCGCCCTCGGCTCGGCCGTCGAGCACACCTCCGGCGGCCTCTTCCGACTCAAGGGCGTGCTCGCCATCCTCCATCTCCGCTTTCTCGAGCGCCTCGACGCCGGGGACCACTGGGCCTGGGTCGCCAATGTCGAGTCCTACGAGAACCTCCGCGAGGCGGAGCCGCTCACCTTCAGCGAGCTGAAGCGGCGCAAGCTCATCCTCGCCTGACGCTCAGTCCCAGGCGCCGAGGGCCTCGAGCTCGCGCGTCGCCACGGCATCCCAGCCGCGGTTCGCCGCCGGGCTCGCGGGGCTGGGATGGAGCACCCGCCCGAAGGCCAGGCCGCGCCCATCGAGCGCGCGCCGGGCGCGCTCCTCGGCATAGCCGCCGACGCCGATGACCTGGCGGACGCCGAGGATGCGGACGAGGGCGACCAGCAGTCGGTCGCAGGCGGCCTCCGCGGGCCGCATCGCGTCGGCGGGCAGCTCGGTCGGCGTCACATTGCGCCCCGTCCGGGTGGCCTGGACGAACATCAGCGGGCAATAGTTGGCGACCGAGCGGCGTCGGAAGAACGCGTCGGGGGAGCCGAGACGGTCCCGGAACAGCCCCCAGAAACGCCGGCCGCTGACCTCGGAGCGCGGGCACGCGAAACCGGTCACGGGCTTCGACGGGTGCGCGCCGGGATGGGGCCGGACCTCGCCGCGGATGCCCATCCAATCGCGCACGGCGGCGACCTCGCCGAAGGGGACGCCGGTCTGCGCCATGCCGAAGGGCCCGGGGTTCATGCCGAGGAAGAGGATCTCGCGGGGCCCGGCCGCGGCGAAGCGGCGGAGGTAATCGCGGTGGGGCTCCCAGGCATAGTCGAGCGGCAGGTAGACATGGTCCGCCGGCGAGGGGAAGCGCAACCGGGCGAGCGACGCGCGGGCCTCCAGGGAGGCCTCCTCGGCGAGCGCGGCGATGTCGGCCATGCCCCATCCAAGCGGCGCGGGCGGCCCCGGGAAAGCCCGAATGACGCTTGCATCGCCGGAAGCGGGGGCAAAAAGTGACGGCCTACCACCGTGAGCAAGCAGCCTGCCTGGACCATCAAGAGCGCCGAGGACTACTACGGCTTCAAGCGCTGGGGGGGCAGCCACTTCTCCGTCGACCCCCGGGGCAACCTGCGCGTCCACCCGATGGGCGACGACCGCTCCGTGCGCATCGTCGACATCGTGCGCGAGGCCGCCTCGATGGGCCTGCGACCCCCGCTCACCATCCGCGTGCAGGACCTCCTGCGCCGCCGCGTCATCCAGCTCAACGAGGCCTTCCTCCGCGCCATCAAGGGCGAGGGCTACGAGGGCCGCTACCGCGGCGTCTTCCCGGTCAAGGTCAACCAGCTGCGCGAGGTGGTCGAGGAGATCCTCGACGCCGGCGAGCCCTTCGGCTTCGGCCTCGAGGCGGGCTCCAAGCCCGAGCTCCTGATCGCGATGGCCCTGCTCGAGCAGCCGGACGCCCTCCTCATCTGCAACGGCTACAAGGACGAGGAGTTCATCCAGCTGGCCCTCATGGGCCGCAAGCTCGGCAAGCAGACCATCATCGTCGTCGAGCAGGTCTCGGAGCTCGACGCCATCATCCGGACGGCCCGGAAGATGGGCGTCACGCCGCACATCGGCATCCGCGTCAAGCTCGCCACCGCCGGCGAGGGCAAGTGGGCGGAGAGCACGGGCGAGAACGCCAAGTTCGGCCTCACGCCCTCGGAGATCATGGCCGCGGTCGAGAAGCTGCGCAAGGCGCGCATGACCGACGCCCTGCGTCTGGTCCACTTCCACATCGGCTCCCAGGTTCCCAACATCGCCACCATCAAGAAGGCGGTCGTCGAGGCCGCCCGCTATTACTGCGAGCTGGCCAAGATGGGCTTCCCCATGGGGCTGCTCGACGTGGGCGGCGGGCTCGGCATCGACTACGACGGCAGCCGCTCGGCCTACGAGTCCTCCATGAACTACAGCATGGAGGTCTACGCCCGCGACGTGGTGGCCCACATCAAGCAGGTCTGCGCCGCCTCCGGCGTCGCCTGCCCGGACATCGTCTCCGAGTCCGGCCGCGCCCTGGTCGCCCCCCACTCCATCCTGATCTTCGAGGCGGTCGACCGCATCGCCCGCGACGGCGACGCCGGGAAGCCCCCTCGCGGCAAGCCCCACCAGGTCATCCGCGAGCTCGAGGCCATCCTCGCCAACAAGGGCAAGCTCGACCCCCTCGAGCGCTACCACGACGCCCGCGAGAAGCGGGACGAGGCCCACAGCCGGTTCACCCTCGGCTACCTCACGCTCGAGCAGCGCGCCTACGTCGACCGCCTGTTCTGGCAGATCTGCCGCGACCTCCGCGCCCGGATGTCGCGCGAGCACGACATCCCCGACGAGCTCGCCCGCCTCGACTCGCTGCTGGCCGAGCAGTACGTCTGCAACTTCTCCGTCTTCCAGTCCCTGCTCGACCACTGGGCGCTCGACCAGCTCTTCCCCATCGCCCCCATCCACCGGCTGGGGGAGCGCCCGACGGTGGAGGCCACGCTGGTGGACATCACCTGCGACTCCGACGGCAAGGTCGACGACTTCATAGACCTCGAGGACGTGCGCCGCACGCTCGCCCTGCACCCGCTCAAGGAGGGCCAGCCCTACTACATCGGCGCCTTCATGGTCGGCGCCTACCAGGACATCATGGGCGACCTCCACAACCTCTTCGGCCGCGTCAACGAGGCCCACGTCTTCCTCGAGGACGACGCGGAGGACGGATTCTACATCGAGGAGGCCATCCCGGGCTACACCGTGGACCGCATCCTCGGCATGATCCAGTACAACGCCGAGGACCTCTGCCGGATGCTCAAGCGGCAGGTCGACCGCGCGACGCGGGCCGACAGCGTCAAGCCCCGCGAGGGCGTCGCCATGGTCGACCTCTACGAGCGCCTCATCCGCGGCGGCACCTACCTCATCAACGGCGACGCCGAGCCGACCCGCGCGCGCCGTCGTCGCCGCTGAGGGCCACGCGCCGAAACTCCGGGCGCTTGGGCGGGGTTGACCTTCCATGCGCCCCCTCCTGCTCCTCGCCCTCGCCGCGGCCGCCGGCGCCGAGTCCAACCGCGTGACCATCCGGGTCGATGGCGACACCCGCGTCGTCGAGTCCAACGGCATCGCCAACCATGCGACCGGCGCCTTCCCCAACCGCGGCAACCCCCACGCGATCGAGGCGCAGAAGCACGCCTTCCGGATGCCGTCGCGGCCCAAGGCCGGGACCGGCTTCACGAACCCGCAGGGCTCGGGCGCGCCGACGACCTGGGGCGTGGCGCTCAACGGCGTCCCCTTCGACCCCAACACCGCCGAGTATTGGCGCAATGACCGCTCGAGCGGCTGGAACCTCGACCTGATGGCGCAGGACGGCCGGCTGGGCGTCGATGCGAGCCATGCGCATGTCCAGCCCAACGGCGCCTACCATTATCATGCGACGCCGACCGGGCTGGTCGACGCCCTCGGCGGGGACAAGGGGCGGGTGCTCCTGCTCGGCTATGCGGCCGACGGTTTCCCGGTCTACAGCGCCAACGGCCACAAGGACCCGAAGGACCCCTCCAGCCCCGTCGTCGCCCTGAAGTCCGGCTACCGTCTCCGGAAGGGAACCCGGCCCGACGGACCTGGCGGGGCCTACGATGGCACGTACACCGCGGATTGGGAATGGGCGGCCGGGCAGGGCGACCTCGACGAGGCGAACGGCCGCTTCGAGGTGACCAAGGAGTATCCCCAGGGCACCTACGCCTACCACATCACGACGACCTTCCCTTACATCCCCCGCCTCTTCCGCGGGACGCCGGATCCGAGCTTCAGGAAACGTCCGGGCCAAGGGGGTCAGGGCCCCGGCCAAGGTGGCGCCGGCCGTCCCGGCCGACGTCCCCGGGGCGCGCCCGGCGCCGAGGGTCCGCCGCCGCGCTGAGCCGGCTCAGCCGATCAGGATGACATGGAGGGCCTTGGGGCCGTGCGCCCCGAGGACGAGGATGCGCTCGATGTCTCCCGTGCGGCTCGGGCCGGTGATGAAGGAGAGCATGCTTGGCAGCGACCCGCCATGGCGGGCCCTCGCCTCCGCCAGGGCCTGCTCGAGGTCGGGCAGCACCTGCCCGACGCGGGCGACGACGACATGGGCGTGGGGAAGGATGGACAAGGCCCTGCCGCCGTTGGCGGCGGACGAGACCAGGAGCGAGCCCGTCTGGGCGATGAGCGACTCGCAGGCGGTCAGCCCGGCGTCGCAGGCCTCGAGGCGATGCTTGTCGAAGCCGTCCTCGACGCGCCAGGTCTCGCAGGGCAGGTCGCGGGCGACGGCCTCCGTCAGCTCGCCGCGATGAAGGGCCAGGCGCTTCCAGCCTTTCTCGGCGGCCAGCCGCGCGAGGGCGTCGCGGGCCGCGCCGACGTCCGGGACGCGATGGAGCTCGGCGCGGAGCTTGGCGAGGTTGGCGGCGAGGATCGCCAGCATCGCCTCCGGGGTGTCGCCCCCCTCCGGCAGCCAGGGCTTGCCGGCCTTGGCAGGCGCGCCCGCGGGCGCATCCGAGGAGAGATGGGGCCGGGGCGCGGCGAGCCGCAGGGCCTCCGCGATGCGGCCGAGGATGGTCTCGCGGGCGTCGCTCATCGGAGGGCCTCCTTGGCTTGCTGGCGGAACGAGGGCTCCGCGGCCTCGGGCAGCGTCCGGGTGCGCAGCCACGGGCGCAGGTAGGGCAGGGGAAGCCGCCGGAGCAGCGGCAACGCGAGGCGGAAGGCGCGGCCGCCGAGGTCGAACAGGCGCGGGCGGGCGAGGACCCAGCCGAAGGCGCGGTGGAAGGCGCGGTCGACCCAGCCGCCATGGCGCCGGACGGCGTTGCGGCGGTTGCGGAGCAGGTGGTGGTGGAGGTCGATGCGGACCGGGCAGGCCTCGGTGCAGGCGCCGCAGAGCGACGAGGCGCCGGAGAGGTGGTTCCAGCTGCGGAGCCCACGGAGATGCGGGGTGATCACCGAGCCGATCGGGCCCTGGTACGTGGTGCCATAGGCGAAGCCGCCGATGTTCTTGAAGATGGGGCAGACGTTCAGGCAGGCGCCGCAGCGGATGCAATGGAGCGCGTCGCGCTGCTCGGGGTCGGCGAGGAGGGCGGTGCGGCGGTTGTCGAGGAGGACGACGTGGAAGGCCTCGGGACCGTCGGGCTCGCCGTCCTTGCGGGGCCCGGCGTAGAGCGTGTTGTAGCAGGTCATCGGCTGGCCGGCGCCGGCCGTGGCGAGCATGGGCAGCAGCACGGCGAGGTCGTCCAGCCGCTCGACGACCTTCTCGATGCCGGCGAGGGCGATGTGGACGCGGGGGATGCCGCAGGTGAGGCGGGCGTTGCCCTCGTTCTCGGTGATGGAGACCTGGCCGGTCTCGGCCACGAGGAAGTTCGCGCCGGAGATGCCCACGTCGGCGCGCAGGTAGAGGTCGCGCAGGTGCCGGCGCGCGATCATCGTCAGCTCCTCGGGGCTGTCGGTTGGCGGTGTCCCGAGGTGCCTCCCGAAGAGGTCGCTGATGACGTCCCGCCGCAGGTGCATGCAGGGGAAGACGAAGTGGAAGGGCGGCTCCTTGCGCAGCTGCTGGATGAATTCCCCGAGGTCGCTCTCGACCACGCCGAAGCCCGCGGCCTCGAGCGCGTCGTTGAGGTGGATCTCCTCGGTCGTCATGCACTTGGACTTGATGACGGACCTGGCCCCGGCCTCGCGGCAGATGCCGAGGATGAGGGCGCGGGCCTCGGCGGCGTCGCGCGCCCAGTGCACCTTGCCGCCGTTGCGGACGAAGGCCTCCTCGAACCGCGCGAGGTTGCGGTCCAGCCGGTTGACCGCCGTCCACTTCGCCAGCGCCGCGGCGTCGCGCGCCTTCTCCCAGTCGCGGTAGCGCGCCTTGTGGGCGTCGCGGCTGGCGTAGTAGCCGCCGAGCGCCGAGCGGAGGAAGCCGCGCTGGGCGTCGTCGGACGAGGCCGTCGCGGCGTCGGCGAGGAAGGTGTCGCGCGGGTCGGCCATCAGCGGGAGGCGAGGACCTCGGCGAGGTGGAGGGTGCGGATGGCCTTGCCTTGGCGGCCGAGGTAGCCGCCGATCTGTAGCAGGCAGGAGGGGTCGGAGGAGACGACGATGTCGGCGCCCGTGCGGAGGAGGGCGTCGGACTTCACCTGGGCCATGGCCGTCGAGATCATCGGGAACTTGACGGAGAAGAGGCCGCCGAAGCCGCAGCAGGTCTCCGACTCCTCGGCCTCGACCAGGGTCAGGCCCTGGACGGCGCCGAGCAGGCGCCGGGCCTCCGTCCGGAGCCCCAGCTCGCGCAGCCCGTGGCAGCCGTCGTGGTAGGTGGCCTTGCCCTCCCACCGCGCGCCGACGTCGGTCACGCCCAGGCGCCGGACGAGGAACTCGCCGAGCTCGAAGGTGCGCGACGCCAGGTCGGCTGCCTCGGCCGCCCTCGGGTGCCCCGCGAGGACCTCGGGGTAGAACTTCCGCATCATGGCGACGCAGGAGGCGGAGGGGCCGACCACCGCCTCGGCGCCCTTGAAGACATCGAGGGCGCGGAGGGCGGCCTCGCGGGCGACATCCCAATGGCCGGCGTTGAAGGAGGGCTGGCCGCAGCAGGTCTGCGCCTCCCGGAAGGACACCTCGTGGCCGAGCCCGCGCAGCACCTTGGCCGTGGCCAGCCCGACCCGGGGGGCGAGCTGGTCCACGAAGCAGGGGATGAACAGGTCGACGCGCACGGTCAGCGGAGGAAGGCCTCGTGCAGGCCGCCGTCGACCGAGATCACCTGGCCGGTGGTCTTGGAGAGGCGGTTGCTCACGAGGAGGAAGTAGGCCTCCGCCTGGTCGGCGGGCGTGATGGGCGCCTTGGTCAGGGTCCGGTCGGCGTAGAACTTGGCCAGCTTGGCCACCAGCGACTCGGTGGGCTCGTCCGCCTTGTGGTCGATGGCGTACTTGACGAGGGAGCTCAGCACGCGGTCGCGGGGGAACATGGCCGAGCCCTGGACGACGGTGGCAGGGGCGACGCCGTTGACGCGGACCAGCGGGGCGAGCTCCATGGCGAGCTCGCGCACGAGGTGGTTCGCGGCGGCCTTCGAGGTGTCGTACGCCAGCGAGCCCTTCTTCGGCACCACGGCGTTGGCGCTGGAGGTCAGGACGAGGTTGCCCCTCAGCCCCTGCTCGCGCCAGGTGACCGCGGCCTCGTCGCCGACGATGTAGCTGCCGGTCACATTGATGGCGAAGGTGAGCGCCCACTTGTCGTCCGGGATGTGGCCGGAGTTGTCGCTCGGCACGATGATGCCGGCGGTGACGCAGATGGAGTCGAAGCCCCCGTAGGCGAGGGCGACCTGGTCCAGCATCGCGCGGACCGAGGCCCGGTCGGTGATGTTGGCGGCCAGCCCGATGGCGGGCCCGCAACCGGAGAGCCCGGTCCCGGCGACGCCGATGCCCTGGCCGAGACGGTCGGTGATCTCCTTGGCGGTGGCCTCCGCCGCGGCGAGGTTGAGGTCGACGCAGACGACATGGGCGCCGTCCCGCGCGACGCGGTGGGCGGCCTCCTTGCCGATGCCGGAGCCGGCGCCGATGACGATGACGACCTGGCGGGCGAGCTCCTTCTCCGGGGGCATGCGGCGCAGCTTGGCCTCCTCGAGCGCCCAGTACTCGATGTCGAAGGCCTCCTGGGCGGGCAGGGCGACGTAGCGGTCGACCGCCTCGGCGCCGCGCATCACCTCGACGGCGCAGTTGTAGAACTCGGCGGTGACGCGGGATTCCGACTTGTCCTTGCCGAAGGCGACCATGCCGAGGCCGGGGATGAGCACGACCGTCGGGTTGGGGTCGCGCATGGCGGGCGAGCCGGGCCGCTTGCAGGCCTCGTAGTAGGCGGCGTAATCCTTGCGATACGCCTCGAGGCCGGCGTCGAGCTTGGCCTTGAGCGCGGCGAGATCCTCCGTCTGGGGATTCCAGGCCACGTACAGCGGCTTGATCTTCGTGCGGAGGAAGTGGTCGGGGCAGGAGGTGCCCAGCTCGGCGAGCCGGGGCGCGTCCTTGGAGTTCACGAAGCGCAGGATGGCGGCGTCGTCCTGCACCGTGGCGATGAAGCGGCGCTCCCGGGAGATGCGACCGCGCAGCCAGGGCAGGATGGCGGCGAGCATGGCGCGACGGGGCCCCTCCTCGAGCGAGCGGACGGACTGGCCGCCGAAGGCGGCGGCGTCGCCGCCCTTGGCCTGATAGCGGGCCTCGATGAAGGCGGCCGCCTCCTCGATCATCCCGAGGGTCTGCTCATAGCAGGCCTTGTCGTCGTCGTGCCAGCCGATGAAGCCGTGCTGGCCCATCATGATGGCGCGCACGCCGGGGTTGGCCTTGGCGATGTCCTGCATGGCCATGCCGAGCTCGAGGCCGGGGCGCATCCAGGGGACGTAGGCCATGCGGTCGCCGAAGATCTCCTTGGTCAGCCGCTCGCAGGCGGACGAGGCCGCGATCGCGATGATCGCGTTGGGGTGCATGTGGTCGACATGCCGGCCGGGCAGGTAGCTGTGGAGGGGCGTGTCGATGGACGTCGCGCGCGGGTTCAGGTTGAAGGTCGCGTGGGCGAAGAGGCCGACCTGCTCGTCCTCGGCGGCGGTCTTGTACCCCTTGTCCGGGCGCGCGAGGTAGGTCGGGCGCAGCCCGAGGAGCTTCTCCTGGTAGAGGGAGGAGAAGTTCTCGCGGGTGCTCGTGCGGAGGTCGCCGCCGGAGCCCTTGACCCAGAGGACCTCGGTGGGCTTGCCGGTCAGCGGGTCGTGCTCGACGACCTTGGAC
>VFQT010002783.1_pt1 | contig 17148 bp, 23 predicted proteins | sample 3512381 | NCBI WGS metagenome assembly VFQT01 (sample SAMN10412376, study PRJNA504923) | tailings metagenome | isolation source: Relicate 2 Philex TSF3 active mining site | place: Philippines: Tuba, Benguet | collected 2017-08-29
TCCAAAATTCCAAAATTTAAAAAATCCAAAATTCCAAAATTTAAAAAATCCAAAATTCCAAAATTTAAAAAATCCAAAAAATAAATCGGGGTCTCAATTCTCTTTATTTTTTGGATTTTTTTTCCTTCTCAATTTTTACCCAGTTTTTCATGTCCTCGTCTGGTGTAAAAATATAAATTTGGCTTAAATATCTCGCCCTACTTAACGCTGTATAGTACATTCTATTTTCAAATAAAGCTGAACTATCTATAAATAATTTTTTCTCTGCAGTCTCGCCTTGTATCGAATGAACTGAAAAACAATGTTTTACAACGCATTCTGCTTCAGGCTTCTCACCTATCACAATCTCCCCATTATTAAATTTTCTATTATTCTCCCTTACAAAATATTTCTCTCTCTGAAATTTCCCCCTAAATGTTTCTGTAATATAATCACAATGAACATTTACACCACTTAATACCATATCATCTACTTCATATTGTTTCTTAAAATCCTCCATATTTATAAAACGTCCCAATCTCTTAAGCTCATTATTTACTAAAATATTCATTACCTTCATATCTATACCCTCGCGTATATACCCCCTTATATCATCTAATAACTTTCTTAAAACATTACACTGACAGCGATAATTTACAGTAAATTCCCGTATGTTATCAAATCCATCCAATCCAATCCCATCGTCCATATATGGACCTAATTGATAACCAAGATCACCCATAAAAATTAATTTTAAATCGCTGAAATTCTTAAAAATAAAATTCTTTTGTTCTTGGGTCATCATAGAAACTTCATCTATTATTAATACATTACAAAAACGTTTAATATAGTTTATTTTTTCTATGTCATTACTGATTATTCTCGCCCAAACTGTAGAAAATACTCCATATTCTTCATGCTTTCTTCTGGCTAATTTCCATGATGGTGCTACAAATGCTGGATTAATTAAACCTACATCCATTAAATTATAATGGGTCTTCCCATTCCCACCAGCTCCAATAAATAACTCTTTCTTATAATCCTCCCTAACATCACCATAAACAAATATATCTTCTTCAGTTAAATCAATACCTGATAAAAAAAACTCGTCCCCCGCTGAATAAATCTGCTTAAGCATTTTTTCTTCTGATTTTTCTTCATATCGAAAAACATTTTTTAAATCAAATAAATGTTCTACAAAATAAATTCCATCTGTTTTAACTCTCAATATTTTTTCATTATCCATAGCCATTAATTGTTCAATTAAATTTAATCTCTGATAAGCAGTAATAAACGCTGTAATATGACTAAGATGAAAATTACTTTTTTTAGGAATATCGCACATAATATTCCCATCGTTCCAAAATATATTCCCACCTTTCCAAAATATATTAACATCGTCTGGAACACTATTTAATAAATTTTCAGCGAATTCTTGAGAACCCTTCATAAAAAAACTATTTCTTAAATTTCTACTATTACAGCTGCCGACATATTTAGAAAAATAAGAAATTCCCTTACCTCCCTTATCGTCCTTTTCTCTTTGTAAAAATTCCTGTGGGAATCTAAAATCAATGGGAGAGCCCCAACAACCTAAATTTATTTTATATTTTACTCCATAACTATCTAACAAATCTAAATCACATGATGGGTAAATATTATAATTAACATACATTTTCATAGAATCATTATAAAATTTAAATTTCTTATCACATTCAGAGAAATCTAAATCGTAAATTCTATACATTCCAATACCCTCTCTTTTATCTGTCGCTCTATAATCTGTAATCTTTCCCAAAAAACCATTATAAAATTTAGATTTAAAAAAATGAAAATAGGCCTTCTCCATATCAATATTTTTTAATTCTCCTTCTAATATATTATTAAAATTAGAACATCCATTATAATGGACGCCACTTCTAACAAATAAACTTACTTCATTATTTTTTATATCATCTATTTTACAATTGATTAATCCCGAATCAATCTCAAATTTATTTACACAATCGCGAAAATCTGATTTAATACTATAAACAGCATCCATTGTAGTAATTTTAGTTAAACCATTTTTATTTAATGAATACAAATAAAATTCATTTTTTAACTCCTTTTCCTTCTCCAATAATTCTTCCTTAGTTAAATAAATTTTATTATCCTCTGATACTATCTTGTTAAAATCAACATGGTTCAATCTTGTATTAATGAAACTAAAACGAGTCAATGGCTTCTTAGTACTTTTACATTGAATATAATGAATATTACCAAATGGTAAATCTACATTAATATCAATCTGTAATTTATTGGCTATATCAGCCAAATCATTTTCAGGAACTCCATTCACATATTTTTCCAAATAATATTCAATTAATTCTTGTCTTTTTCTATATTCCTTCTTAGATGCATGTTGTTTTACCTCTTCTAATCTGGTATCAATCCAATTTTTTATAGGAGTTAAAAGACAATTACTAACTCCATCCTTAAAATATTGTCTAATTTTCTTTGGTGTCAATTTTAACTCGCTATTTTTAACAAAATATAATACTCCCTTAAAATCATTTGTCTCAAATAAATTTTCATCACTATCCTTTATCCAATCTAAAAAAGCAGTTTTATTAAACCACGATGAATAATTATTTGGTATATCATACCTTACAAACTGCTTTAATTTATCGCCAATATACCAATAAATAGATATGTCCTGACCAATATATTTTTCAAGATATTTTTTTAAATATATTACACTATCAATTCTACTTCCAAATGAACGCTTTTTTAAATCCTCCTCAATCTTCTTCAAGCTCAATGTATCAATTTTATTAAATTCTTCTTTCTCCTTATTCTTCTTCAATTCCTCCATACTCTTCTTAGTTATCTTCCCATCGGCCTTTACCTCAGAATATGATTTTATTTCCTCGCTTAATTTATCTAAGCGTTTCAAGCCTCTCGTCTTAATAATTTCCATTTCATAGGCGGCATATGTCCTACCGTCCATAATTTTTTTAAGACCCTTTAAATCATTAAAAAGTTTTGTTTTGGATTTCTCAACTTTAGAAATAGCCATTATAACTTATAAAAGAAAAAAATTTTAAATTAAATTCTTAAAAGATTTCTTATTTAGTTCTTAATATTAGGATTTTTTTAAATCAATTTTTTTTAAAAAAACCTGAAATTTCACTTTTTCACTTTTTCACAAAAGGAGGTAAATTTTTATCGCCCTTAATCTTTTGTTTTAATTTTATTTTAGACTCTAAATCTTTCTTATTAATTTCTTGAATAGTCAATGGTGTCTTCTTACTTACTCTTTTTTTAGGACGATAAACTGGATATTTCTCCCCCCCTATATCCTTCCAACCTTCTCTAAACCATCTGGCTAAAGGTATCTTATCGATATTTTTTGGTTTTTCTTCTAAAAATTCCCCTCCTCTTTTTTTATATTCCTTTATATACATACCACTCCTATATGCTGAATTTTTCTTATAAATTTTATTTATATCTGCTTTAACTTCTTCATATAATTTTTTATTTTTTACCTTATCCATAATAAAAAATATATTACATTTTCACCATAAAAAACATTTCTTTACTATTTGCTGCTAATTTTTCCTTTAAATTTTTTATCTCAGCGTTCTTTATATGTTTTTTAGTTTTCTGGTGATTACTCCAACACAACCGCTTACAATCTACTCCACAGTCAGCACAATGGACAATTTCATCCTTCAACCCGCTTTCATAGTATTTTTTATTCAACATTTTCTTATTTTCAATTGAGTCCTTATATTTATCATAGAATTCTTTATATTTATTTAATTCTGAAATTGAACTGCTGAAATTCTGATAAAAGTCTTTTAACTTTTTATACTCCTCCTCATCTATACAAATCATATTATAATAAGAGATTATTATATTTTTAATTAAACTACTAAATTGTTTTTAAATCATTCTAAAACACTAAAAAAATCATTCTAAACCAAAGCGTTAAAATAACGCCATCGTTTTAAATAATGCTATTTAAATAATACATAATGCCAGTAGCTAACGGAACCCATCTAAATCTTAATTCCTCCCCAATATTCTATAAAATATAAAAAATATGGAATTAAAAGAACTAAATTAATAATCCATGTCTCATTTTTTTTTACCGACGATAACCTTGACTGGTTCTGGTTCATCCTTAACCTCTCTTTGTTCTTTAGCTTTAAGAGCTTGTAATTTCCTGCTGGTGTGAATATCTAACATTTATTTATAGACATAAATAAATATTTATTTTTTCCCCTTAAAAATTTCTCGCTAAAGGTTTTATATTTCCTAAAGGTTTAATTACTGCCTTCTTAATGGGGTTCATTTTTTCTAAATTAAATCCTCGTAATCTAATTACCTTAAGATTCTGTGGATTAAACGTAATAGGCTGAATATTCATAATATTAATAATAATTTAATTATATTTTATTCCCCCTAATAGACAACTGAAATCTGTTGACCCATAGCAACTTCAAGTATTGAAGAAGAAGCAGCGAACATAAAAATAAGCTGACTTTGGCTTCCCAAAGCGGTTCCCTGTGCTGGAATAGTAGCAGTAGTAAAGGCATAACCACAATCAGACATAGAAGCAGAAGAGCCAGCATAACCATTTATAAGTTGTAAATTAATCTGAGAGCTTTGTCCTCGAGTATCCAAACCAGAACACAATCTTTGGGCGTTGGTGTGGGCTGGACCGTCTAAGGTTAAATCTACACAGACAATAGCATTTTGTTTAGTGAATTGTTCACGGGTAAAAATATAATATCCATAAGAATTATCAAGACCGCGCCAAAGAAGATTTCCACGATTAACAGAACGACCGCAAAACAAATCAATAGTCTGGTCTGCACCATCAGTAATAGCCTGAGGTCCTTGTTTAGGGTAAACCTCCTGATTAATATTAAAATAATACTGGGTAGTAGTATCATTTACTCCAATGACTGCTCCAGAACTATCCAATAATCTAAAACGACAAAAATTAGGACCGTAAGGCAAATCAGCATCCTGAACCAAATGGTTTGTAGTATCTGCAGAGCATACTGTAGGGTTATTATATGATGATAACAAACCAGCAAAACCAACATAATCTAAGCTTTGAGTGCTAACCTGAAATTTAAGATTAGAGTTATAATTAGCGATTTGTGTATAATATTCAGGAAAAACAGTAGAGACAGTTCCCTGAGATAAAATTGACTGCATCATATTATCATAAGTTGGATCAGAAAAATTAATAACATCAATGGTCATTTCACAGTTTTGAAGCTGAAAATCATATGATGCAGTAGTGCCGCCTGCATCACCCTGACCAACGCAAATAGCTCCATTTTCTACCTGCATTACAATTCTGGTTGAACCCCATAAAGAAGTATCCCATGAACGAGAATTGGGGGAACGACTCAAGCCATAAAACTGATTAAAATGAAATCTTTGAGAAGTAGAATTTGAAGCAATTTCAGAACCAGATGGCTGTTTATCGTGTTCTGCTATAGGATTAAAGCGAAGTGTTGGAGTTTGTAAATATTCATTAGCGTGTGCAGTCTCATAATTTACATCAGAAGTACAACGTCTAAGAACCTCAGATAATAAATTTTGATGCTGGGAACCAATTCCTGCCACGCTCTGGCCGTTCAACTGCCAAACAATAGAACGGAAAAGCAGATTTGACTGAGGAACGAGACGGATTCCATTATTAGCAGCTGCATTAGTATAAATAAAATTACCTCTTAATGACATTGTATCTAAATCAACAATACTGTCGGATGGTAGATCGAAGATTAGCTGACCAGTTCCAGAATTTACTGTGGAACTGTTATTTGGAACGAGACGAACACGATTTTTTTTAACTCCTGCAAGTTTATTTACAAAGTATGAGAATGACTGAGGAAGACTCATTTGATATAATATTATATAAGATAAAAAAAACAAAAATATACATAAAATATTTTTTCTATTCCTTAATTTTTTAATGACTATGTTCATATCCTTCCTCATAATCACAATATACCCCTAAACTTATAAAATAATCTTGATATTTTGAAGCAGGAGAAACTGGATTTGAACCATTTGGTAAAAGTAATTTAAATTGTATTTGATTGTTATTAAAAATATTAGCATGAGTTATAAACCCAGTTTGTCCTACATTCTGGCGACTCTCATCAAGTTTATATGATGTCAATTTATTTGTATCGTCAATAGTATCATTATGAATTCTACATAAAGTTGTATCATTAGCATAAACACCCGCCCCCGTTGTTTCATACATATTTGAAGCAATTATATTTTTCAATCTTACTTCCAATGTTGAATACTCTATGTTTGCTGTGGTATCTATCCAAATATGAACATAATCGGGAACGATTTTTATAACTTTATTTATATTACCTGCTACATAATTATTAGGTATATTAATGTTAAAAATAGGTTCTGCCCAAGATGAGCCTGTTATTCTATGCCCTGCTCTAAATGTTAATCTAAAAAATTTTGGATTACTGGATACTTTTTGATTCATTAATATATATGATTTTTTTATTTTTTATAAATTACTCTTTCTATATCATTCAGAAAATTTAAAATATGATAATAGCTATTTATTTCTTCCTTTTTCTGAAAATAAATAAATTTTTCTTTTAAATATTCTTCTTTTGGTTTTTGATTGACATAAAAAATTCCATCAATTATTTGTAGTTCCATTAATTCACCCATTAATTTATCCAAGATTTTTTTTTATAAGTTTCATTCTTTCTAAATCTCTAATTTCTTTTAAATAGTTTTCTGAATCCTCGTTGGCAATTTTCATTTTATAAAATTTTAACACGCATTGAAAATTACTTTGTAAGCCTATTAAATCTCCCGTTTCATTTGTCAATTTTATTCTAAAATTAGATAGATTTTTTAACTTAGTTTTTGTTCTAAACATACCTAATGCAGATGTATAATAAGAAATATTATTTAATGGTGATGTTAAAATATCCATCTTAGCTAAAATATCACTATCGATAAGATTAAAATCACTTGATTGTTTATTTTTATAAACTAAATCTGTTCTAAAATAGATACTCTCTTCACCTTGAACATTTACTACTAAATCACTCGTTAAACTACAACTACTTGTCCCTGCACCAGTAAATAAAAAATCATTTTTGGAAAAACCTATAATTTGGTGGCAACTATTAGCGATATTTAATTTTAAACTTAAATCAGCAGGAAAAACACCAACAGGCAAAACGCCAGCTATTGTTATTTTACCTAAATATGAATCATAACTAACAGTCCATGTAGCTGTTGGAAAAGCATTTTGAAAATCTGTTAAAAGCTCATTATCAACAGTATTTACTGAAATAAATCCACTTGATAAGGTATAAATATGATTTGTTCCAGAGAAATATATATTAAAAGTATTATTATAACTTTGTAAATTATAAAAATCTCTTTTACATACAAAATTAATTAATTCAACGTCTATTTTTTCATCTTCTGCACAATCTAAGGCGCCAGTAGCTACAGGCACAACAATATCATCATATCTACCATTTTGTTTTTGTGCTAATCCAGCATCAATAAAAATCGTAATGCTTTCTATTTCTTGGAATTGATAGTCTTTAACCATTAATATTATACAATATTATTTTTTTCTAAGATTGGTAATAACTGTTGAAAATCTACTATTTTATTTTTATCTGATTCATCTCTTAAACTCAATAATTTTTCTGCCTTGTATCTCCCCCAATCTTCAATTAAATCTTCAACACAATCATATTTTATACAGCCTTCTTCTTTATAAGTTTTAAACAATAAATTAAGTATAAATTCCTTTCTTTTAAATGTTTTATAACAAATCAATTGAGTTTTCCATTCTAAATAACCTAATGAATTAAAATGTTTTAATACTTCCCTAAAAAAAGTAAAGAAATGTGGCTTGAAATGTTGTTGAACATATAATAAATGAAATAAAAACCGATATGATTCTAATTTTAAACTATATCCATAAATATCAACCATTAATAAAGTGTTTAAATAATCAATTGTTTCTTTTATTAATCGCTTAATAGTTGATATAAATTGTTTATTTATCTCATAATCTAAATTAAAATAACTTATCTTATTTCTTTTAATTATTCCATCTGTCTTTTTATTGACGCTGTAAAACTCTATTATCATATTATTAAGTGTTATTTTAATTTCACGTCCAACACTTCATTAAAATTCTTTCTTACTGGGTTTTCTCTATCATTTGTATCAATATACATAAAATTATAACGGTCTTTTACACAATAATCATAAAGTTTTTTAAAATGATCGAAATCCTCGAAAAATACCGCTATTTCTTGAAATATATCCTTTAATTGATTTATATCAGGTATTCTATAAAGCATCCAAAAAGTGCTATTTCTTCTGTATGTATTATTGATTAATTTAAAACTCTGAGTCGTAAGCATTATTGAGGTTCTCCAATGTCTTAATCTAATAACAACGCTTTGAAAATATTTAGATTTTACTAAATCTGTTCCTGCTGCATCATCAACTAACAAGAAATTATTGGGAATTTTTGTTTGTTCCATTTTTTCAGGATCGAAATCACATTTAAAAAGCTCAATAAGTTCAGCAGGTTCTAATTTAGAATCATCATAATTTAATTTTTTAAATTTCTTCCAAATATTCATAACTTTTTTATATTTGTCATATTCATCATTTAGGCGGTTTATTTCTTTCAATATTGTTTTTAATGTTTCTTCATCTGGATTTTGAAAAACTAAACAGTTATTTAGAGCTTCATAAGTTTCCTTTTGTTTTGGGTCATTAAAAACAGAAATTGAAATCACGAAAATTCTGGTTAAAAATTTTTCCTGTTTTTTTAACATTGTCAGTATGCTATTGGTTTTACCTGAACCTGAAGGTCCAATAACAAGAGATCTAAAATAGGGTTTTGGTAAGTACTCATCAGAAGTGGGCATTTCATAATTATTTGATTTAATTTCAAGGTTATCCAAATTTGGAAGAATTTCTTTTATTTTTATGTCCATAATATATATGGTAGAAAATAAAATGAATTGGAAAAGAGTTTTGTATAGAATACCTTTAGTAAATATTTTTTGTTTTATTTTAGCACCGATTACATTTTATGGAGAATTAGCAAGAGAATATATTGACGTTTATGGAGTTCCTCGCCAAGAATTAATTAAATATTTTTCTGAAACTGATATTAAAAAATATAATCTAACTAAAGAATATGAACAAGATTGAAGAACCATTGGAAATTTTAGCAGAGAATAAAAAACAAGAAATTATTGAAGCCTATTCTAAAAAATATGGTATCGATAAATGGCTTTTATCTCAGACTTGGGACTTTTTAAAATCAGCTGATGAAAAAGAAATAAAACGTTTAAAACGTGGAGATATTAAGAAGGGGACTAAATTACCCAAAAGACCACAATTTAAAGATGGTTCAATAATAAAAAATGGTGAAGTATTAAGTTTAGAAGAATATGAACAAATTAAAAAGGAGGATGCAGAAAAAGCTATGCAAGAATATTTAGAAAAAACAGAATTGGGAAAACATGGAGAACATTTGGATATTATGGAAAAAATATCAGAAATAACACAGGACTAAAAAGAGAAAAAAATAAAACTTTATTATATTAATAATATGGGATTATGGGATTGGATAAAAGGAGCAGCCTCCAAAGTTGGAGAGGCTATTAAATCAGGAGTAAGTAAAGTAGGAGAAGTTTTTAAAGACCCCGCTTCATTATTACAAAAAGTAGGAGATATAGGCGGAAAAATCGTAGAAGGTGCCAAAACTATATTACCCTATGTTGGTAATATCCCCTTGATAGGGACAGCGGCAAAGGCAATCGCTGGGGCTGGTGGATTGGTTAAAGGAATACAAGATGTAGGACAAGCAATTGGTAGGGGGGACATAGGAGGGGCTATTGAATCTGGAATAAGTGCTGCAGCCCCCCTTTTACCTACTCCAATCGGTAAAACTGCTATGAAAATTTTACCTGTGCTTGGAGCAGCAAGAAGAGAGTTTGATTTTTAGATAATTTTTAATCTACTTATTAATAATGACCCGATTAATAAATAGGAAACCGATAAAAGGCAGAGGCAGCCAAGTTATTCAGAAAGTTATAGTAAATGTTCAGAAATCAGGAACAACAAGTCGTCCAAGAAATATTTCTAAACCAACTAATTCTGAAGTAATGATGCAGATAATTAAAAATTTGGGAAATCGTCCAAATTATATTACTCCTTCAATAAACTATGAACAAAATAAAATTTTAGACGCTCAGCGTTTTTCCTTAGAAAATGAATTAAAACAAAATAACATTTTAATACAATCACAAACTAAACAAATCGCTGAACTACAAAATAAAATAGCGACTATTCCCGACCCTATTCAACAACAATCTTTACTCGATAAAATAAAAATGGACCAAGAAAACATTAAAGAATTAATTAATAAAAGTAATGCATATAGAACTTTAGAAGAAGACATTAAAACTAAACAATATATTGTTAAACAAGATTTAAGCCCGATAAGTATATTATCATCACAGGCCCCAAGCGTTGGCATAGAACAACCCCCACCAGAAAAAATTGCTATCGCTCCTACACTTACTCCAAGTTTTAAATATTCTACTCAACCATCGGCTGCAGAATTAGCTACAACACCCAGTCAGATTAAAGAAGCATTATTACTACCTCCTACACCTCCAGCACCTCCTGCACCTCCAGCACCTCCTGCACCTCCTGCACCTCCAGCACCTCCTGCACCTCCAGCACCTCCTGCACCTCCAGCACCTCCTGCACCTCCTGCACCTCCAGCACCTCCAGCACCTTCTGCACCTCCAGCACCTCCAGCACCTCCAGCACAAATAAAGGAAAAACCAAAGGAAGGACCTCCTTCTGCTATGGAATTAGAAAAAGGAGCAAAAAAATTAAAGCCACCACAACCAAAACAAGAAAAACCAAAGGAAGGACCTCCTTCTGCTATGCAATTAGAAGAAGCGGCAAAAAAATTAAAGCCAACACAACCAAAACAAGAAAAACCAAAAGAACAAGTACAAGTACCCGCGATGGTAGGAAAAATTCAAGAAGAACAAACCGCAGCAGAAAAAGTACAGGCAGGAGTTGAGGCAAGAAGAAAAGCATTGCAAGGGGAAGAAGAAACTGAAGATTGGGAAGAAGAACCAAGTTCAACCGCTGGAGCAGCAGAAGCACCTGAAAAACAATTAAGTTCTTCACAAAAAGGACAGATTACAAAATTAGAAAAAAAATTAAGTGAATCTGAAGAAGGTTCAATAAAATTGCAATTTAAAGAACAAATTAATACTGAAAAAAGCACATTTTTAAATAATAAAAATAATCTTGAAAAAATTCTTGAATATGCTAAAGAATTACCAAATTTTATTCCAACACTACCAAGAAATCCAACCTCCCAAGAAAAAGAAACATATGAGCGAGAACATAAAGAATGGACAAAAATAGTTAATTCAATAAAATCTGCACAAAGCGATGGTATGAAAATATGGAAAAATACCGATTTATTACCAAATAAACCTGATGAAATATTAAGTAGAAATGAATATATAGAAGTAATTACAAATACTATTGATTTACTACAAAGACAAAATAAACAAAATATTGATAAATTAGAAACTGAGATGGAAAAAAAAATAAAAAAAGCAAAAGATAAATATGATGAATTAATGAGTAAAAAAAAATAATTTAGCATTATTCTAAAATTAATATCTATGTATATTAATATGGATGAAGAAGCAGTAAAAAGGAGAAATGAAATTTTAGCCAAGGCGAGAGAGAAAGCGGCAGAGGTTAGAAAGAAAAAATTGGAAGAGAAAATGGCTCAACAAGCTATACAACAACAAATAAAGGAACAATTAGCCGATAAACAAATTAAGGAAGCATTAGCCGATAAACAAATTAAAGAAACACAGCCTATTGAGATTCCCAAAGCGAAAGAAATACAGCCTTGTTGGAAAGAAGAATTAGAAAACATGGAAGAAGAAAAAAAAATTATTAATTCTGATAAAAAAAAGAAAAAGAAAATAATAGTTTATGCAGATAGTAGCGATAGCGAGGAAGAACAAATAATAATAAAACAGAAAAAAAATAAACCAAAACCAGAACCTGTAAAAACTGTTGAAGATCCAACGACCCAACATTTAGAGACAGAATTATTAAAAAGACAATATGCCTTAAAACTACAGACATTAAGAGAAGAGCATTTAAGAAATTTTCTTTGTCCTCCATCTAATTGGAAAAGATAATATTTAAAATAATATATGTTTTAATATGCCTTATATATTAAAACCAATTGGTCATGGTTATAAAGTATTTAACATTAAAACCAATAAATATTATTCCAAAAATCCTTTACCTTATCAGAGAGCATTAGCACAGATGAGAATATTAATAATAAATGAAAAACCATCAATAAAACACTAAGGGTCGGCGATTTTTATAAATTTAATTGTTGAATACCAAATTTTTCTCTTATTTTATTATCAAGGTCTGATAAACTTTGACATATAATTATTTTATCGTTTGGAAATTCAGCGGCTAATCTGAGTTTAAGTAATTCATCAGAGGTTCTTTCACTTTCATCACCTTCATATAAAAGGGCGGTATTCTGAGACATTTCTTTAGAATAAGCGAAAAAATACAAATTCTTTTTGGCCTGTATAGGCATTAGTTTAAGCATTTCATAATTTCTTGAAACTAAAATTACCTTTCCATTTGGATAATTTTGTAATATTTGTTTTACATTCTCCTTTATAACAGGATATAATAAACAAATATGGGCAGGTGAATCCTTCCATTCATCATATTTAGGATGCTGTTGCAGCATACTATCTAAATCAACAAAGAGACGATTAGGGTTTGAAGATGTGTGTTTTTTACAAACCGTTGATACTCCTTTTAAAAGAAGGATACCCCTTACCCTATTTCTCATTTTAAACTTAAGCCATTTATTAATACAGTATAATGTTAATAATGACGCACTTGTAGAAACACTACTTACAGCGATGGTTGCTCCAATATCCATTTATTATAAGTTATATTATTTATAATAAATATTCATACACCCATTACTTTAATTATATTACTTACCTTATTTTCTAAATTACTTATTTTTTGCTCCAATATAACATCGCTTTTTACCTCTGGGACTTGTTCTTGTGTTTCTTCTTTCAATAATTCAACAGAAGAACCACATATACATTTTATAACAAAATTTAGTAGGTAGTCATCATTGGACCCCCAGTCTAAATAATCTTGTCCCTTTAAAATAATTGTATATTTGCTAAACTCTACACCGTCCCTATAATAAATTTTTATAGTTGCTTGTTGATTGGGTATTATGTAAATATTCCTTATTGTAAAACTACTTCCAATGTTTGTTTTATATTCCATATTATATAAAAGATAAAAAAATATTTATAATGGAATTTTTGTTAACGATGCTCTGAATAGTGTTTGAGAACCCATAAGAGTTGCATTAAACCAATTTGATTGAGTTCCCCATAACTTAAAACTTGTTAATGTAAAAGTATCATATGGGTCAATAAAATATTCTGAGTGATATACACCTCCCTCGAATGCTTGATAATATCCAGCCGTTGTTGCATAAGATGTCTGATGATAAGCCTTAACGCTTATTCTACCAGCATTTGGTACCGATGTTCCACCAAATAATCGGTTATATTTTCTAATTTCTACCTCACCAATACAGCCTGTAATAGTACCTGAATTAGGGCAGTATATAAGATTAGCTAAGTTATCTTGTGCATTTGAATATGCCCCTGATACTGACCCAACATTATGATATGACATAAGATTCCTGCCATTATAACTTGTGCTTTCTGGTGTATTATTTACAGAGTATTTAATAAAACCTACCGATGGGTTAGTATTATTTGGTAAAACTAAAGAAAACCTTATAACATACATGTAGTTATCTAAATCCCAAGATGGCTCACTAACAACGAACTCGAATGAGTTTCTTACATAAGTTGACCCAAAAGTAATGGCTGTCGGTTGCCAGCCCCACGTTCTAATTGTTAAAGGTAAGGCTACTGTAAAGCCATTAAATCTTACATCATTATTTGTTGCCTGTAAATCAATAGTTTGGGCTTGTATTTGAAGAGTAGAGCCTAAAATAGTTGGGCCTGCCATAATAGTTAAACCTGTTAAATTTCCCGTTCCTTGTATAATGCCTGTAGCGATTGTTGTATCAGCGCTTATTGTGTTAAAATTAGTAAGATTTTTACTTGTTAAATTAACTGGCTGATTAAGAGTTATACCACTACTTTGAATAATCATAGTATTAGATGCACCATTTGATAAAAACAATGTTCCAGTTCCTGCTGCTTGAACGGTTAAGCTTTGATTTGTTGCTGATTGTATACTGACAGCATTTATAATATCATTATTATTTAAATCTATATCATAAATTCCAGTAGAATTCCCTATTGCTAATGTTGCTTGTAAATTTTGAGCCACACCAACTGGGGAACCGTTAAAATACAGAGTGCCAGAATTATTATAAAGCTTATTAGTAATTGTCGCTGGTATATTGTTGCTTAATTGTAGGGCGAATGCTGATAAAATTTCATTACTGTTCATATTGATGTTAAAAGTTCCCGCTGAATTTGATTGTTGAAGGACGGCGGCGAGTGTAGGAACGGAACCGACTTCTTGACCATTATAAAAAACCTTTCCTCCAGAAATATAAATTTTATTGGTTGTTATAGCTGGTGGAGTTGTAAGCATTCCTAACGCGGCTATATTTATAATTTCATTACTATTTGCATCATTTCCAGCGGTAAGAATTGTTGAAAGTGGGTAGCTTTTATTATCAACATAACTTTTATTAGCAGCATCAGTAGATGTTGTAGGAGAATGAACATTTGAAATAATATTACCATTAACATCTACTGCACCATTAAGATAAGATGAACCAGTAATTTGTAAAACTGATGCACCAGTAAAAGAAGAGCTACCAATAGCTACTCTACCTGTATTATAATATAAATCAGAACCTGAAACTTGCCAAGGTGAATTGCCGCTAACGCTATCAACATAAAATTTATTTACAGCATCGGTAGAATTTGTAGGATTTGCTAAATTTACTATTTTATGGGTTGTCATATCGATTTGATTATTTATTGTTAAATTTCCAATTGTTAGATTATCAATTGTGGCGGTATCAATATCATATAGACCGGTACCACTATTAAAATTTGAAGTTTGCATATTTTAATAGAGATTTTAATTTTTACTAACTGCTATTAGTTTTATTATGTTAATTCCTATTCTTTTATCGGGAAAATATTCTTTAGCATATTTAGCTAATGTATTACTGAATGATGGTTGAGACATTTGAGACCCATCTTGGTTTGTAATAAAAAATTTATCCTTGGAATAAATATCAGTAAATTTTTTTAGGTGTTTAAGATCTTTTATTAAATGTGGGGGTATCGCTATATTAATTATATCTGATTTTTTGGAAACAATTATTTTTCCTAAATTATTGTTAGGATTTAAGATAATATAATTATAATCGGTTATGCCTAATGGTTCATTATTATAAATGATTTTTGTATTAGCTAATTCAGATTTTATTGGTAATTCCAAAAGAAGATTAAATGCAGTATAAAAGGCGAGGTTTAAATAATCTTGACGAGAATTTATTGGAGGTATTGAATTTTTCCAAATATCTAAAGCTTGTTTAATAGCATCATATGATACTAAATTATCCATTTGTCTTTGTGTTAATTCATATGAATTATTAAAATTTGTTATCTGTTGTCTTGTAGAATTAAATTCAGTTTCAATTAAAAATAGAATTTCATTTAAATTTGGGTCATTAGTAGATTTTATTAGATTGATTAGGACTATATAATAATTTTTTTTAGTCTGAAAATTCATGGGGCTTTTTCTTTGGTTAATTGTTCCAGATTCAATAGCGTTTAGTATGTCTTCATAATTATCAATAAGCCAATCATAATTAGTTGGGTATCCATTTCTAAAATCATAATTGATATATCTTAAAATAATTTTAAGAATGCTTAAATAATTTTTGATAGTATTTGAATGTAGTGATTTATTACCATTTAAAGCTTTTGTTTCTAAATACTTTATTAATCTTTCTTGAATATCCATAGTTTAGCATAGAAAAAAAAATTATCATGTAGTATTATGAAGAATAATTTAGAAATAACGATTTGTCCATCTGAGATAGCTCATAAAATGATAGAAATAGCAGATTTAAAAGAAGGTGATAAAGTTTTAGACCCATGCAGGGGAGGGGGGATAATTTATAATAATTTACCATTAGGATGTGTAAAAAGTTGGGCAGAGATTAAGGAGGGAGTTGATTTTTTTCAGAAATATAATGAAAATGATTTTTTTGATTGTATCATAATGAACCCACCGATAAATATGTTATATAATTTTTTAAGTAGTTGTATGAAAATGACAGATAAAATAGTATTTATAATAAATACTCAGAATTTAATAATTAATAGAATAAGATGGCTACTAAATAATAAATTTTCTATTACATATATGTATTTATTCGAGGTAGACTATTATTACGGGAGCAATTTAATTTTAAAATGTGAGAGGGGAAAGGAAAATATATTAAATTGTGCTATGCGTGCTACATTATGTGATAGATGTGGGGCAGCGTGTGGAAGGGGAAGAAATGGGGCAAATCCTAATATTTGTAAAAAATTATCTATGGAAAGATATGAAGGTAGAATTAAAGAAAAGCACATTGAAAGATAAGAAATTTATGATTGAGTGGGAGGAAAATGGGAAACTTTATAGAACACATTTTGGGGGAGCTGGTTATTTAGATTTTATTTTATCGGGTGGGAATGAAGAGAAAAAGAAGGCTTACATAGCTCGCCATAGTGGGGAAAATTGGAGTGATTGGAGAACAGCGGGCACGCTCAGTAGGTATTTATTATGGAATAAGAAAACTTTAAGGGATTCTGTTTTAGATTTTGAAAAACGATTTGGAATAAAAATTTTAATGAAGTAAATTTTAAATTTTGGAATTTTGGATTTTTTAAATTTTGGAATTTTGGATTTTTTAAATTTTGGAATTTTGGATTTTTTAAA
>VFQT010002784.1_pt1 | contig 17147 bp, 13 predicted proteins | sample 3512381 | NCBI WGS metagenome assembly VFQT01 (sample SAMN10412376, study PRJNA504923) | tailings metagenome | isolation source: Relicate 2 Philex TSF3 active mining site | place: Philippines: Tuba, Benguet | collected 2017-08-29
GATAATTGCAATAGCATCATCCCAAGCGTCCCTAACATGCACCACAATTGCCAAGTTACAAGAGGACGCAAGCTCAATATGCTTTAAAAACTCCTCTTTTTGCAGCGTTTTGTAAGAGGCATCGTGGTAGTAGTCCAAGCCGGTTTCGCCTATTGCAACAATTTTATCTTTGTGTGCGGTGCAAATTGCCATTGCCTTTGTTATGTTAAGTGGTTGCTCGCTATGCACATTGCAGGGGTGGTTGCCAAGGCTGCAAAAAATGCTTTGCCTTGAGTTTGCTATTGCCAAAATTTTGTCAAACTCGCTAAGCTTTGTGCTTATTGTAATTAAGTGGCTTGTTTTAAACTCCATCTGGTTGCCTTCAAGGCACTCGGACGCAATAAGCAAAGGATCGTCAAAGTAATCCAAGTGGCAATGGGTGTCAATTAGCATATCTTTAGGCATTAAATAAAGTAGTAAATATATTTTTAAGCCAAGCTAAGACAAATGCAAGTAAAATATCTTTCAGTCTGGGTTTTTGTTTGTTTTGTAAAAATTTTGCAAAGGTAAAAAAAATATTGCAAATAAAAATTACCTTGTTTAAAATTGATAGCTTGCAATGTATTGTTTTGCAAGATTTAACAGGTATTTGTATTAATAGTTATATGTCTAAAGCGGATTACAACTTTATAAAGGACGAAAAAACATCCAAAGTAATTAAAATAACAATTTTGGCAGCAAGCGTTAACGAGTTATACGCAAGTGAATTTGCAAAAATTGCAAAAAACATCAACATCCCAGGGTTTAGAAAGGGCAATGTTCCTGCAAAGCTTGTTGAGGAAAAATACGGACAGGGCATTAGAGTTGACTGCTTTGAAAAACTTTTAAATAAGCAAATTGCCGAGATTGCAAAATCCTGCAACCTATCCCTTGCTACAAACCCTAATGCCGATTTTGACGCTGACAACATCCTTCAAAACAAGGATGTTGAAGTTACTTTAACATTTACCGTCTTTGACGAAATTCCTGATGTTAGCCTTGAAAATGTTTTAGTTGACACAGATAAAATTGAGCCGGAGGATGATGTTAAAAAATCAATTCTTAGATTTAGAGAGCAATATTTACAAAAGGAAGAGCCTGCGGAAGGCAGAGCTAGCCAAAGTGGCGACAGCGTAAATATTGACTTTAAAGGCATGATGGACGGCATTGCTTTTGAAGGTGGAACCGCACAGGGGCACAAAATTGTAATAGGTTCAAAATCTTTTATTGATGGTTTTGAAGACCAGCTTATAGGTAGAATGCCAGGGGAGACATTTGAGGTTCATGTTACCTTTCCTCAAAATTATGGGCAAAAAAATCTTGCTGGTAAGCCTGCAGTTTTTGAGGTAAAACTTAACTCTATAGCAAGCATAACAACTGGCGAAATGACAGACGAAGCTCTTAAGCAATACACCAAACACCAAACAATTGAGGAATTTGAAAACGAGGTAAGGCAAAGTATTCAAAAGTATTACGATTCTTTAATTGCAGATTCCGTTGAGGATTATGTAAGCGACCTTTTGGCAGACGCCTTGGATTTTGAAATACCAAGTATTTTTGTAAGTAAAATTACTGAAGACAAAAAAGCTGAAACCATTAAACAAAATCAACTTTTACCGGAGGGCGAAAGAAAATCGGAGTTGGAGCTTGTTGCTGAGCTTGAAAAATCTGCAAAAAAGGACATCATGCTTACTCTTTATTTGCAAAAATTTGCCGCACAAAATGTTGTAGCTCCAACAGACGAAGAGGTATATCGCTATTTAATGGAGGATGCTGCAAAAAAAGGTATATCACCTTTTGAGGTTTTTCAATATTATCAGGACCCAAAACATAAGGAAAATATCAAAAGAATGGTTCAGCAAAAAAGAATCTACGAAACACTATACTCAAAAATTACCAAAAAATACACAAACATTACAAGTGACAAATTGCAGGAGCTTGTCAGCTCTGGCAAGCCTTTAATTGTTGCTTAGTTTGTTGCAAAGATATGTCGTTAAAGTGCGGAATAGTGGGTCTGCCAAATGTTGGCAAATCTACTCTTTTTAATGCAATCACAAAAACTCAGGCTGCTCAAGCTGCAAATTATCCATTTTGCACTATTGAACCAAACTCTGGCAAGGTTGCAGTTAGCGACGAAAGGCTCACAAACTTAGCAAAAATTGCAGGTTCTGCCGAGATTATTCCAAATTTTATTGAAATTGTAGACATAGCGGGCCTTGTAAAGGGTGCAAGCAAGGGTGATGGGCTTGGTAATAAGTTTTTATCGCACATTAGAGAGGTGGATGCTATCTTTCACCTTGTTAGATGCTTTGACGACAAAGATATTACCCATGTTGAGGGCACTGTTGACCCAGTGCGTGATGCCTCAATTATTAATACAGAGCTTTGTCTTGCGGACATTGAAAGCCTTGAAAAACAAGCTATCAAAATTGAAAAAAAACTAAAAACTGACAAAAAAGCTGCCCAAGAACTTGATGTACTAAACAGGCTAAAACTTGTTTTAAATCAAGGGCATATGGCAATCACCGCAACTGCTAAAATGACTAAGGAAGAGCTTGCCATAGCTCAATCCTTCCATCTAATTACCGCAAAACAGGTTATCTATGTTGCAAATGTTAGCGAGGGCGATGTTAAAAACGGCAATGCCTACAGCAAGGCTCTTGAGGGTTTTGCTTTGCAAAATGCTTCGCAGTTTGCGGTTATTTCTGTAAAAATAGAATCCGAAATTGCACAAATTGAGGACATTGAGGAAAGAAGCTTTTTTTTGAGTGAAATAGGTCTTGAACGATCCGGGCTTGACTCCCTTGCTCAAAAAGGCTTTGAAATTCTTAATCTTATAACATTCTTTACCATAGGACCAAAGGAGGCCCATGCTTGGACTCTTAAAAAGGGTTTGCTTGCCCCTCAGGCCGCTGGCGTGATACACACAGATTTTGAAAAGGGCTTTATAAGGGCCGAGACAATATCTTATCAAGATTACATTAAATACGAGGGCGAGCTTAAAGCTAAGGAGGCTGGTAGATTACGCCTTGAAGGTGCCGATTATGAAGTGGAGGATGGTGATGTGTTTCACTTTAGATTTAATGTTTAATAATCTTTTTAAGTGCAAATTTGTCATTTAAAAACAAAGCTCCCCCACCCACGGGCTAAAGCCTAGCTTCCTCCCCTGTTAGAGGAGGTTGGGTATTGCTACATAACAACCCCACCTGCTAGGCTAAAGCCTAGCTTCCTCCCCTACTAGGGGAGGTTTTATTTGCACTATAACTCCTCCCCTTTAAGGGAGACCCTCAGATAACTCCTCCCCTTTAAGGGGAGGTTGGGTGGGGTATTTGAGTTGAAATAAGTTGAAATAATTTTATAATGGTTGGATTGTGTTAAGTAAGGGCAATCTAAAGCTTGCTAGTATTGAATGTAATCTTTGCAAGAAAAAAATACAAAAAAAATTGTTGCAAAGATAAAATTTTAGGTTTTTTCTATATCTTCAACTTCATCGTAAGTTTTTAAAGGGTAGGCATGTTTTGCCTTATTTGCCAAGTTGATATTGGCTTTAAAATTGTTTTGTATTTTTTGTTTATGTTTGCATGTCTACCTATATAGATTACTCAAAAAACGACAATCTAACCAGCTTTGGCAAAACAACTCTGTCGGAGCGTTATTTGCTTAAAGGAGAGGATTTTCAGGATTTATTTTGGCGTGTTGCATCCTATTATGCAGATGATCAAGAGCATGCAAAAAGAATGTATGATTATATTTCAAACCTTTGGTTTATGCCGGCAACGCCAGTGCTTTCAAACGGGGGCACCACAAGGGGTTTGCCAATATCTTGTTTTTTAAACGAGGTGCAGGATAGCATTGAAAGCATTAAGGATTTGTATTCCGAAAATATCGCATTAGCATCAAACGGCGGAGGCATTGGTAGCTACTGGGGCGGCGTTAGGTCAATAGGCGAGCCGATTGCAAACAAGGGCACAAGCTCTGGCATTATGCCTTTTTTAAAGGTGATGGACTCAATGACAATTGCCATTTCTCAGGGTAGTGTAAGGCGTGGTAGTGCGGCAATTTACTTAAACGACAATCACCCCGAAATTGAAGAATTTGTGGATGTAAGACGCCCAATTGGCGACTCCAACAGAAGGTGCCTTAACCTGCACCACGGCGTTGCAATAAGTGATGAATTTATGGAGGCTGTTGACCTAGGCAAAAGCTGGCAGCTTAAAAGCCCAGCATCTGGCAAAATTTTAAGCGAGGTTTCGGCCCGTGAGCTTTGGATAAAAATGCTTACCGCAAGGGTTGAAACCGGCGAGCCTTATCTATTGTTTATCGACACCGTCAACAAGCACCTGCCAGCTCACCAAACAAAACTTGGGCTTAAAGTTAAAACATCAAATCTGTGCTCCGAGATTACCTTGCCTACGGGCATTGACCACCTAGGTGCCGAAAGAACCGCAGTTTGCTGCCTCTCCTCCCTTAATCTGGAATACTACAAGGACTGGGAGGGCAACAAGGACATAATACCAGATGTTATGAGGTTTTTGGACAATGTGCTTGAAGACTTTATCACCAAAGCACCAAGCTCAATGCAAAGGGCAAAATACTCTGCAATGCGTGAACGCAGCGTGGGGCTTGGCGTGATGGGGTTTCACTCCTTTTTGCAATCGCAAAAGGTTGCCTTTGAGGGCGTGATGGCTAAGTCTTGGAACAAAAGAATTTTTAGCCATATCAAGGAAGAATGCGACAAGGCGTCAAGAGACATTGCAAAACAAAGAGGTGCCTGCCCGGACGCTAAGGATGCTGGGTTTGAAGAGAGGTTTTCAAACAAAATTGCCATAGCGCCAACGGCAAGCATCTCAAACATCTGCGGCGAAAGTAGCCCCGGCATAGAGCCCTATGCCGCAAATGTTTTTACACAAAAAACGCTCAGCGGCTCCTTTGTTGTTAAAAACAAGCATCTTAAAAAGCTTCTTGCCGAAAAATCCAAAGACAACTCAGAAGTATGGTCCAGCATAGCGGTAAGCGACGGCTCGGTGCAACATCTGGACTTTTTAACCCCAGAGGAAAAGGCAGTTTTTAAAACCGCCTTTGAGCTCAATCAAGCTTGGATAGTGGAGCACGCAGCGGACAGAACCCCCTTTGTTTGCCAAGCACAATCCACAAACCTGTTTTTTGCGGGTAATGTATCCAAAAAAACCCTCCACACAATACACTTTGACGCATGGAAGAAGGGCGTAAAAAGCCTTTACTACTGCCGCAGCAGGTCAGTACAAAGGGCGGACAAGGTCTCAAACCCAGTATTAACCGGCGCAATTAAAATTGACACTGCAAAAAACGAGCCCCCAGCCCCAGCAACCAGCAGCCTCTACGACGAGTGCCTAGCGTGCCAGTAGGCCGCTGTTTATTTGTTGCGGTACTTTGTATAATTGCATTATTAAGTAAATTATGAAGCTTGATATTGAGCTTGTAAGGCAAATAATGCTTAGCCTTGAAGACGGAACTTGGTACAACGACCACTGTCACTGGATAATAAAAAATGCTAATATCAAAGATTTGTCGTATTATCGCAAGGTAAATCAATTAGACAGGGAGATAATTATATATAATCACATTAAATATTGTATTGAGTGTGGCTTGATAGCAAAAGCAACTGTGATATTTACTCTATGTGGCGAAGCTTCGGCTGATATACATCGTGCAAAACTTACCCCATATGGGCATGAGTTTTTAAATTCAAGTAGAAAAAATGAAGTTTGGGATAAGTTGAAGTCTTTGGATTTTGAAAATCTTAGCCTAGCTGAGGTGATTAGTTTTGGCAAAAAACTGTCAATAAAATGGATAGAAAAGAAGTTAAACATTTAAATTTCCTAGCCAGCCCGCCTCCCCCCCTTGCTGGCAAAGCCAGCAGGCGGAGCTGGCTAATTGGGGTAGGGATGTTTAATTAAAATTTTTAGATTGATAAGCTATTATTACCTCTAGGTAATCTTATTAAGCTCTTTTATACCAAAACCCTAATCATCAAATCTATGCAACATCCCCACTCTCTTTGGGTGCTTTGCCCCAGCCCCAGATCCCCTAGCGGCTTTGCCGCCTAGGGCTGGGGCAATATTTTTTGCTTTGCAAAAAATTAAGCACAAAAAATTAAGCTTATTGATGCAATTTTTACAGTCTAAAATCTTTGTGGTAGGCGTGAGCTCAATGTTTAACAAGCCAAAGGCAAAAGGAGCTGGCTAATGGGGGTGTGGAACTGTTTGATTAAACCTCTTGCATAACAATTGACAAATAACAAAATCTAACAAAACCATTTGAGCTTAGGTTTAATTTGATTGCAGGGATTTGTAATTATGAGGTTATGGAATGGGTCTAATACATAACAAATTAAACACACACGCCCCCGCCCCCCAGCTGGCTTTGCCAGCGGGCGTGTGTGTTTTGGCGTGGCTTTGATGGTTTAGTTTAAACTTTGCTTTAGATTGATAAGCTATATAATAATGACGATTAACAACCCCGCCTGCGACTTTGTCGCTTCCTCCCCTGCTAGGGGAGGTTTGTCAGAGATAGACCTATCTCCTCCCCTTTAAGGAAGACCTACAGATAACCCCTCCCCTTTAAGGCTAGCCTCAGATAACTCCTTCCCTTTTAGGGGAGGTTGGGTGGGGTATTTTTATTTTTTGTAAAGGTTTGTTGCAAAAGTTGTTGCACAAATGCAAAAGCACAAGCTAAGCAGGGTAAAAAACGCAAAGCATAGATATACCGCCGGCAGCCCCAGTATCGCAAATGATGTATCGGTGCAACTTGCAAGGCTTGGTGCGGTTTGATTGATGGTTGATGTTATGTCCTCAAGGCTTAGCCCGCAGGATGAGCTTACAACTTCAAGCACCACCAAAATGTGATAAAAGGCAAGGCAGGCACCACTTACAAAAAGCAATGAGCCGATTGTGGCAAGGCAAAAATCTAGCCATTTTTTATTGAAAAATCTTTTAACAAGGCTATAAATTGCAAACGCACCTAGATAGGCGTAAAGCGGCAAACGCTCTAAAAGGCAAAGGTGGCAGGGCATGACTTTTGCAAAAATTTGATAGCCCCAAACCACGCAAAGTGCAAGGCAGCTGGCAATAAAGGCAGCTGTAAATAAATTGCAATTTTTTATTTTGCCAAAACTTATAAGCATTTTTACAACTTACAAACTAAAAATCAACATTAACATCCCCAAAGTTAAGGCTTACAACATTGCCGCCGCTGTCCGTCACTTGCAAGTTACCATCTGCATCAATGCCTTTGTTTGTGCCGCTTACAGCCTTGTTGTATCTTGTGTTAGTTATTGTTACTTCTTCGTTTTTTTTAAACAAAACCTCATTTATACCTCGTAGCAATGTGCTTGGCTGGGTGTTTTGAAGCCCAAGCATTATCTGCCAAAGCTCGCTTGCTATCTGGTTGTTTTGCAGAGGGTTATTAAAGGCAAATTCGCTAGCAAGGCTTGTTGCCCTGTAAGGCTGCCCCTCAAGATTTGGGTGGTTGGCTATGTTTATGCCAATGCCTATAATTATTGCATCCTTGCTGCCCCAGGTTAAGATTCCGCAAAGTTTTTTGCCGTTAAGCATTATGTCGTTGGGGAACTTAACCTTAAGCTGGCTTAAATTGCAAGCTTTGCCGCAGATTTTTTGTATTAAATTAAAAACGGCAAGGGCAGAGTAGTAAGGAGTGAGTTTTGGCTCGTAAAAAAAGAGCCTTTCAAGCACTATGCTGCAATAAAAATTACCCTCATAAGAGCTCCAAACCTTGCCGCCACGCCCAGTGCCAGATCTTTGGCTTTGGGCTGTTATGCAAAATGGCAGGTCTTGATTTTTACCATCAAGCATTGCTTTTGCAAGTGTCTGGGTTGAATCAAGCTCCTCGTAATTAAAAAATTGCATTAGATTGATGCAAAAATATCGTCGCAAATTACCGTTAAATCCGAGCTGATTTTTTGGCTTGTAAGGCTTTTAATGTCAGTATTTTGCAAACTTTGCAAAAAGATGCAAAGTGCCATGTTAAAGCAAACAGTTTTTGCGTAAGTTATGTTAGTTTTATCCCTCAAGACTAGCTTTTTAAGCTCCGCATAGTTAAAATTAACATCCCCGCCCCCAAGGCTTTGAGGGTTTGCATTTTGCAGGCTGCCCTTGTAAGAGACTTCAAAATACAAAACATCCCCATTGATATTATTGATTGCAAGGCGATTTAGGTGGAATATTGAAAGCTCATCCATGCCGTCCAAACTATTGACTATTGCAAATGTAAGACTTGGTTTTAGCTGCTGTAAAGCCTTTGCATAGCCTATTACATCGCTGCTAAATGTGCCAATTACTTGCAGGCTAAGCTCGTTAAATGGGTTTAGCATTGGACCAAGCAGATTAAAGATACTTTTTTTGCCAAATTGCAACCTTGCCTCACGCAGGTTTGCAAGGGCAGGGTGATGCTCTGCGGCATTTAAGAAGTAAAAATTTTGCGGTATATTTACATCGCCGTCATTTTTTAAAAGTTCCATTACATCTACCGAGCCAGAGGCAGAGGACACCGCCCTGCCACCATGCTTAAACACATTAAATTTTGCCATTTTTGCGAGCAAAAGCCCTGCTGCGGTGGATACATTAAGCGTGTTTTTACCATCCCCCCCAGTGCCGCAAAGGTCTATGTTTAGCAATTTTTTGTTAATGTTTTGAGGGGCATTGAAGCAGATTTTTTCACTATCCAGCCTCTTTGCAATTTTAAACAAAAGATTATGATTTATTTGTCTATCTAAATCAACAGAGCATTCTGCAATTATCTCCACTTGCCTCTTTGTGCTTGTGGTGTTAAAAAGCTCTTTAATTTTTTCATCCCCAGCTTCTGTTTTACTTAAACTAAGCTCAAGGGCAGCATCAAGCTTTGCGTAGATGTCTGGCCTCTCGTGCTCCATGCAAAGGGGCATTTCATCCCCGTATTCTTGCCCCATTAACTTGCACTTATGCACCGCCATGCATGGCGAGCATGCAAGGTGGCTTTGAGAGGTGAAAAATTTATCCTCGTTGCCAAGCTGAGTCATAAATTTATCGGCTGGCGAAAAGCCAAAAAACGACAAGGTTGGTATTTTAAAAACCGATGCAACATGCATAAACCCGCTATCGTTAGTAACCGCAAGGCTAAGCCCGCCGCAGTAGCTAATATCCTGCTCAAGTGGATTGTTGTTGTAGACCTTGTAATCGCAATCGCTTAGCCAAAGGCTTAAAACCTCTTGCTTAAAAGCTGCAAGCCTTGTGTTGTAAAGCTCGCCAAAGCCAAAAATAGCAATATCAAAGCTATCTTGATACTTTTGCTTAATGTATTTTAAAAGCCTAGCCCATAGCCTTGGGTGGATGCTTTTGTGAGCGTGACTTGCCGCAATATAAAAGCCAATTGTTGGCTTTGCAAATTGGTGAGGATTAAACTTACCATCCTCAATCTCAATAGGTCGCAAAGTTATGTTTGAGCCGTGAATTTTGTTTAGGTCATCAATTGTTTTTTGCATTCTGTGAGTTTTTAAACAAGCGGTTTTTTGACTTACAGCGTCAGGCTTAATAAAGATTCGTTTAAAAAATCCATCAAATGAAAAGCTATTGGTAATAACGCTCTTTATTTTTGCCTTTGCAAAAAAAGTAATCAAAGCCCAAAGCTCAGAATTGGGTCTTGTGTTAAAAAAATAGTCAAATTTACATCCTCTAATTTGCTTAATAAGATTAAATAAACTAGTAATTCTAGCTAATTTTTTTTTATCGGTGTCATTGTATTCTATTTTTAAGATTCCATCTTTTATGTATTTACTTAGTAAAAGTTCGGTTATGTATTTGTTGCGTTTTGGGGTAAAGAGTGTTATTTCAAATCCGTCATTGCCGTAGAGGTCTTTGTAGAAATTAAAAATGGGCCCAAGTAGTATTGAATCTCCTACTACGATTAGCTTCCAGCCTGCAATACCAATCTTTATCTTTTGCCCCGCCATAAAATGCAGTAAAATGCTTTAAATTATGGTGTATTATATCAAGCCTTTTTTAATCAAAAGCTCCGCTATTTGCACCGAGTTTAATGCAGCACCCTTGCCATAAACATTATCGGCAACTATCCACATATTTATGCAGTTTGGCTTGCTTGTGTCCACCCTTAGGCGGGACACAAAAACAGGGAAGGTCCTTGCACAATCCCTAGGGGTTGCGTATTGGTTGTTGTCTGGGCTGTCCTGCAGTAAAACGCCATCTGCGGACTCAAGGATTTTGCGAATTTGCTCGATATTTTCAAAAGGTTTTTCAAACTCCACATTTACGGACTCACAGTGGCAGGTAAAAACAGGCACCCTTACGCAGGTTGCTGATACTTCAATTTTTGGGTCAAGAATTTTTTTGGTTTCAACCTCCATCTTCCATTCCTCCTTGGTTTTGCCGCCTTCCATAAAGCTGTCAATATGAGGGATGCAGTTAAAGGAAATGTCTTTTGTAAATTTTTGCGGCTTGTTAAGATTAGCTCTGCCCTCAAAATGCGTCTTGGTGTGATTGTAAAGCTCGTCCATAGCCTCCTTGCCAGCACCGGATACGGACTGATAGGTGGACACAACGATTCTTTTAATGCCAAATTTATCATGTAGTGGTTTAAGTGGCACTAGCATTTGCGCGGTTGAACAGTTTGGATTTGCAATTATGCCCTTTGCCTTAAAGCCTTCAACCGCATCTGGGTTAACCTCCGGTATTATAAGAGGCACCTCTGGGTCCATCCTAAAATAAGAAGTATTGTCAATAACAACAGCACCCTTGCTTGCTGCAAGCGGTGCAAACTCCTTTGAAACCGCCGAACCTGGAGAGGATAAAACTATATCCGTGCCTCTAAAATCAAATGTTGCAAGGTTTTGCACCTTTACTATCTGCTCGCCAATTTTAATATCCTTGCCGGCAGACCTAGCTGATGCTAAGGGTGTTATTTTTGAATATGGAAAGCCCCTTTCAAGCAAAACATCAATCATCTTGCGGCCAACATTGCCAGTGGCACCTGCTACTGCTATGGAATATTTTTTCATACACAAAAAACAAAAATTAAAAATTATTTAGGCTTAAATGTAAAGCGGCTAAAATTAAAATCAACTAATTAATCATTAAAAAAGAATATTGTCTTGCTTTTTACAAAATGTGTTTTAAGTTGTGTCGTATTATTATGATTAATATTTTTATTGTCTACGCAATGACAGGCACAACTTTATATGACAAAATTTGGTCGCAGCACAAAATTCAAACTAACAACGAGGACTCCCTTATTTACATAGACAGGCAGCTGATACACGAGGTAACAAGCCCTCAGGCTTTTGAGGGCATAGAGCTTGCCGGGCGTAAGGTTAAAAATCCTAGCTTTAATCTTGCAGTTGCCGACCACAATGTGCCAACTGACGGCCACTGGAGGCAAGGTGGCATAAAGGATAAAGAGTCCAGAGACCAAGTTGCAGCTCTTGAGGAAAACTGCAAAAAACATGGCATTAAGGTTTTTTCCTTAGGTGATGTTAATCAGGGTATAGTGCATGTTGTTGGGCCTGAGCTTGGCTTTACTCAACCGGGTATGACAATTGTTTGTGGGGATTCTCACACATCAACACATGGGGCGTTTGGCGCTTTAGCTTTTGGCATAGGCACAAGCGAGGTGGAGCATGTTTTGGCTACTCAAACACTCAGGCAAAAAAAATCCAAAAATATGCTTGTTAAAGTTAATGGCAAGCTGCAAAATGGCGTGCGTGCAAAGGATATAATAATGGCTATAATTGGCAAGCTTGGCACCGCAGGCGGCACTGGCTATGTTATTGAATACGCAGGCGAGGCAATTGAAGCCCTTAGCATAGAACAAAGAATGACAATCTGCAACATGACAATTGAGGCTGGTGCTAGGGCGGGGCTTATAGCTCCTGACGAAAAAACTTTTGAATATCTAAGGGGCAAGGAATTATCACCAAAGGGCAAGGCTTTTGACGATGCTCTTGCCTACTGGAAGACTTTAAAAACGGACCCTGATGCAATTTTTGATGCTAAAATTGAGCTTGATGCAAACACACTTGAGCCTCAAATTACATGGGGTACAAGCCCTGAGGATGTTTGCGGAATATCCGGCTCAATACCTTTTGCAAGTAGCTATGCTAACGAGGGTCGTAGAGAATCTTTTAAAAGATCAATTGCTTACATGGGTATAGAGGAGGGGCAAAAAATTACAGATATATCAATAGACAAAGTGTTTATCGGCTCCTGCACAAATGCAAGAATTGAGGACTTTAGAGACGCAGCCGCCATTGCTGACAAGTTTGTTAAGGCTGGCAAAAAAATTGCACCAAACATTAAACTTGCTATGGTTGTGCCGGGCTCTGGGCTTGTTAAGATACAGGCGGAACAGGAGGGTCTTGACAAAATTTTTATTGCAGCAGGATTTGAATGGCGTGAGCCGGGGTGCTCTATGTGCCTTGCTATGAACAACGACAGACTAAGCGATGGCGAAAGATGCGTTTCAACATCCAATCGTAACTTTGAAGGCAGGCAGGGCAGAGGGGGGCGAACCCATCTTGCAAGCCCAATTACCGCGGTTGCAAGTGCTTTTGCTGGCAAGATTGCAAGTCCAAGCTCCTTAGTTTAGTGATATTTTTTAAAGAAAATGCAATTATTTGTTGACTAACAAAAATTGCTGTGTAGACTTGATTGAATTCTATTTTTATAATTTAGTTTTAATTTGTTATGACTTTTCTTAGAAGGATTATTCCAGGTAGCAAGTTTGCTCAGTCTCTTGCACTTACTGAAAAACTAGTTTCAAGCCAAAAAACAACAAAGGTTGTTAAGGGTGGTCGTAATTTTACCTATGCCGTTACAGTTATCGTGGGCGATGGCAACGGTAGATTTGGCTTTGGTAGAGGCAAGGCAAAAGAGATGGTAAATGCTCGTAAAAAAGCATTCAATTCCGCTAAAAAAAGATTGCACTCCGTTGCAATTAGGGACAAAAGAACCGTATCTCACACAGTTATGGGCTCTTGCGGTGCAAGTAGTGTGTTAATTAGGCCAGCAAGACCCGGTACAGGTGTTATTGCGGGTGGTGCAGTAAAACAATTGCTTGAAATTATCGGTTTTAAGGATGTTGTTTGCAAATCTTTTGGCTCATCTGCTAACAAAAATGCTATGGTAATTGCAACTATAGATGCACTATCTCAACTTTGTTCAATTAGTACTCTTGCAAGCCTTAGAGGTAAAACACCAAGTCAATTGCTTCGTAAAACTGAGGTTGTGAGTGAACCTGAGGAGTCTCAAACCACAGCTGCATAATCTGCTCTTGATTACCCATTTTACTCTGGGCGATTAGTTCAGCTGATTAGAACGCAGCTTTGACGTAGCTGAGGTCGGGGGTTTGAGTCCCTCATCGCCCACCACTAAAATATCTAAAGCATAATTACAATCGCATCTCTTTACCTTTGTAGCACCGCCTTTTTAACCCCACCTTTTTAACGCCGCCATACACTCATTAACCAGCATGCCCGCCACCCCTTTATGTAAAAATTGTAGCAAAAATGGGTAGGGTTTTTAGTACCAAAGGATAGCTCTGGTTCATCTAGGTTTGTGTAATCTTTATAGTAATGATATAAAGGGGCTGGGTAGGAGGATTTACATTAACCAACATACCCCCACCCCTTTATGTAAAAATTGTAGCAAAAATGGGTAGGGTTTTTAGTACCAAAGGATAGCTCTGGTTAATCTAGGTTTGTGAATGGAGCAAGATGCTTTATAGCAATGATACAAAGGGGCTGGGTAGGAGGATTTACAATAGGAATTAGCATCAAGAGATATGTAATTGACTATAGAAAATTGTTATAATAGATATTTGTTTGTTGTTATTTTGGCAAGGTGTTTTAACCTTAATTGTAAATAAAAACTTAAATGAAAATGCCGTAAAACTCACGACTTTAGACTTGCATTTTATTATTTTTACATTACATTTTTATCAAGAGGCTTGTGCCCGTAATTAAAATTGCATTATGTTAATTTATTAACAATCCGTTATGAAAGCCGTAGATGTAGCAAAAGACCTAATTTATTTGATGGACATTTATAATCTTGGCACCGAACAAGAGCCAGATGGAATTAGTGTAGATTTAAGCAAAACCAAATTGCAAAAAATAATGTACATGGTAATGGGGGTTGCTTTAAAAATTGGCATAGTGCCAAAAACCGCGGTGAGAAATAAGGACGATACTGTTATTGTGTCTTTATTTGACGAAATACCGCAGGCTTGGCCATATGGACCTGTTTTTAAAAATATTTATCGAGGCTACAATCAGTTGCAGATTGAGGCTTTAGATGCAAATTACAAGCCATTTTACGAAGTAAAACAAGGCAAGAGTATATCTCAGCAAAGAGATGAGGAGATAATGAAGTACATTTTGCAAGAGTTTATTGCTAGCGAAATTCCAAAACAAACAGCTTTAAAATTAAGTAATTGGTCGCATCAAGATGACTCACCTTGGAAAAAAGCTTGCCTTAGATATGGTGATTATGGGTTTGAAATGGATACATTGGAAATAAAAAGTTATTTTGACAAGTTGAAAAAAGAGGATCTTTTTGGTCTTAATATAGATGCCATTTACTCCAAAGCAGAGGAGGTAAGAAATGCTTATATAAAAAAGTATGTAGAGAATAAAAATACTCTTTGATAACATATCGGTTATTGTAAATTTTTTATTTAATTATGATAAATTGGCGTAAAAATATGATTAAGTGGCTTAACAAATGGTGTATAAATAAACAATCAAAGCATCTACGGAGCTGCGATGCAAAGCAATATAATCAAGTCAAAACTGCAGTCGAACCACAGACAAATTTAAAATCAATCCCAAAAAAGGATTTTGATTTTAACCCTAAAAATAGAATGCCAGAATCTGAGGAGCAAATTATTAAAGGAGACTCTGACTTTAACCTTGAATATCTAAAAAGTCAACCTGCGAGTCGGTCTGATTTGGATTTTGACAATCGAAAACGAGAATCGGAGGTTAGAGAAAAAGAAAGTCTTGCCCAAAAAATTGAAGATGACAGAGTTAGTAAAAAAAGCTGGTCGCACTTTATAATGGGTTATTTAAGTGCTTTTACATTTTTTCTGTTTTTTACTATCTGGTCTGGTCATTGTATAAAACTTAGTCCAGTTACGCTAAATATATTAATATCGGTTGGTTTTACAAAGGTTGTTGCAATAGCATATATTGTGGTTAAGCATTTTTACCCGCTAGATGAAATAAAAAAAATAAAAAATAACTAAAATTATCTTTTTTAAAGTCGTTATGACGCAAAAATCTACGCATAATTTTGCCGTAATTGGCATGGGGATGAACGGAATGCTTAATACAATCTGCCTTGCTGGACTAAGGCTTGCAAGTGGCAAGGCTCCAAGTGTTTGTATTATGGACAAGGATGCCGAGCCTTTAAAGAGGTTTGAGCTTGACAACCGCACAATTGCACTCTCTGGCTTTACAAAAAATTTACTTAGCGAGCTTAAGATTGACATTGAGGCAGAGCCCTTGGGCGTTATAGATTATATATATACCTTTGAAAAATCTACAAAGCCAATCCTTGAGTTTGCAAAGGAGCAAAATAACAATGAGCCAATCGGGTGGATAGTTAAGGGCGGCGTGCTTTTAAAGGCTCTTTACAAAAAAATGCAGGAGCTTAGCAATATTGAAATTAAAAACGGATATGAAATCACCGAGCTTGCAAGCACAGCTGATATTGCCATAATTAACGGGGGGCAACTTGGGGCGGAGCTTTGCGTGGTGTGCGATGGCAAAACATCGCCGTCAGCTAAGTTACTTGGGGTAAAAAGATACGGTAGCAGCTACAATCAAAAAGCCTTGAGCTTTGTAATAGAGCACGAGGCAGAGCATAAAAACATTGCCGTGGAACAATTTACGCCAAATGGGCCTTTTGCCACCTTGCCACTTGCAAATAAAAATCAAAGCGGGGTTGTTTGGTCCCTTAACGGCACTCTTGCAGATGCACTGCTTGCCATGCCTCAGCACAGGCTAGTTATGCACTTAAACGAGGAGTGTAAAAGGCTTAAAAATATAGGCTTTGTTAAGCAAATTATTAGCAAGCCAAGAGTCTATCCTTTAAGCATATCTGTGCTTAGTAAAATGTATTGCGGCAGGTTTTATTTTGCAGGCGATGCTTATAACGCCATCCACCCCGTTGCCGGGCAGGCTTTTAACATGGGAGTTAAAGATGCTGCAATCTTAAAAGAGGCGGTGCAAGGTCATTTAAGCTTAGGCTTAGATGCTGGGCTTGCAACCTGCCTAAACGAGGCTGCAAATGCAAGAATCAAGCATCACCTCTCCTTAAATATCGCAACACATTTTTTGGTAAAACTTTATTCAAATGCAAATCCGCTCACAAAACTAATCCGCACGGCTGGGCTTGATGTTTTTAATCAAATCAGCCCCCTAAAAAATCTTGCCTTTAAAAACGCAAGCGGAATGTAGATAAATTCAAAGACAAACCCATACCCATACCAGTTTTAAACCTAACCATGCCTTAAAGCGAAATAGACTAGGACAAGCGACACTGTGTTATAAGAATATTTAAAAATGGAAAATTCTATATTCACCTGTGTATTTAATCTAAGTTATAAAATTGCAGACATTTATGCTAAATATTTTGCAAGATTTAATAGGTGCAATTTGATTTTGTATTTATTTTGTACTTAAGCACAATTGCTGATTTATTTGGAGCGGGTGATGGGACTTGAACCCACGACCTCAACCTTGGCAAGGTTGCGCACTACCACTGTGCTACACCCGCAAGCTAATTACAAAGCAAAATTTGCCCGCTTGTAATTAATCTTTCGTTGTATATAATTTATATCTAATTTTACACTTGTCAAGCTTTTTTGTAAAAAAGTTGTTTTTTTTGCAAGTTGTTTTTCTTGTATTTTCTTGTAAAAGCAAAAAATATGTTTTAGCATTTAGTTGTAGCTATTTTATTTTTATTTTTCTTGATGACTTCAAAAACCGACAAGCAGGCGTCCAATGAGGTAACTTTGTCCTTTGAGTCCGCAATTGAAGAGCTTGAATCAATTTGCAAAAAACTAGAGCTTGAGGACATAGA
>VFQT010002787.1_pt1 | contig 17142 bp, 13 predicted proteins | sample 3512381 | NCBI WGS metagenome assembly VFQT01 (sample SAMN10412376, study PRJNA504923) | tailings metagenome | isolation source: Relicate 2 Philex TSF3 active mining site | place: Philippines: Tuba, Benguet | collected 2017-08-29
AAGCCATAATCAATTAAACAAACCTTTTGCAAAATATTTTAATGCTTATACAATATGTGTGTAAATTAAAATTATTTGTAAAAAGTTTATGTCTAACTACGATATTTCTAGGATTAGGAACTTCTCTATCATAGCGCACATTGACCACGGCAAAAGCACGCTATCGGACAGAATTATTCAGGTTTGCGGCGGGCTTGAGGAGCGGGAAATGCAGGACCAAGTGCTTGACAACATGGAGCTTGAAAAGGAGAGGGGCATTACCATTAAGTCGCAAACGGTTAGGCTAAGATATAAGTCCAAAAAAGATGGTGAAGAGTATATTTTAAACCTCATGGACACCCCGGGGCATGTGGACTTTGGCTACGAGGTTAGTAGGTGCCTTGCCGCCTGCGAGGGGAGCGTTTTGGTTGTGGATGCCTCGCAGGGTGTTGAGGCACAAACCCTAGCAAATGTCTACAAGGCAATGGATGTTGACAACGAGCTTGTAATTGCTCTTAACAAAATTGACCTGCCAGCTGCCGACCCAGACAAGGTAAAAGCCGAGATAGAGGATGTTATAGGGCTTGATGCCTCAGAGGCTAAGCTTGTATCTGCAAAGGCAGGGCTTGGCATTGAGGATTTAATTGAGGAGGTGATTGCAAAAATACCTGCCCCGCAGGACGGGCTATTGCGTAGCGAAAAGCACGCAGCCGAGATTAACAAAGACAATCTTAAGTGCCTGCTTGTTGACGCTTGGTACGACACCTATCTTGGCGTGATTATACTTGTGCGTGTTGTTAGTGGCACGGTTAAAAGGGGCGATAGAATAAAAATGCTGAATACAGGCGGTGAGTATGATGTTGAGGGCGTGGGCTTTTTTACCCCTAAAAAGCAAAATGCCGAGGCAATTTACGCAGGCGAGGTGGGCTTTATTAATGCAAACATCAAAAATGTTGCAGACTGCTTTGTGGGCGACACAATTGTAGGCTTTAAGGACACCACAACAAAGCCTCTTGCCGGCTTTAAAAAGCCGCAGCAGGTGGTTTTTTGCGGGCTTTACCCCCTGTCCACCGAGGAGTTTGACGAGCTTAGTGATGCGATTAACAAGCTTGCTTTAAACGACTCAAGTTTTTCCTTTGAAAAAGAATCTTCCTCTGCCCTTGGGCTTGGCTTTAGATGCGGCTTTTTAGGGCTTTTGCATATGGAGATAGTTCAAGAGAGGCTCTTTAGAGAGTTTAACATTGAGCTTATCACCACCGCCCCATCGGTTGTGTATAAAATGCTTACAAACAAGGGCGAGGAGCAAACAATTTACAATCCGCTTGAAATGCCCGACCCTGTCTACATCAAAAAAATGGAGGAGCCTTGGATTAAGGCGACAATCTTTACGCCGGAGGAGTATCTTGGCGCGGTTTTAAAGCTTTGCACCGATAAAAGGGGGGAGCAAGCCGAGATGGGTTTTAGCGGGCAAGGGGGGCGTATAAAGCTTGTGTATAAAATACCTTTAAACGAGGTGGTTTTTGACTTTTACGACAGGCTAAAATCAATATCATCAGGCTATGCAAGCTTTGAGTGGGAGATGGATGAATACCGCGAGGGCGACCTTTGCAAGCTAAGTATTTTGGTCAACGGCGAGCCTTTAAACGAGCTGTCGCTTATTGTCAACAAGGCATCGGCGGAACGCAGAGGCAGAGCCCTTTGCGAAAAGCTAAAAGAACTAATCCCAAGACAAATGTTTAAGGTTGCAATACAGGCTGCAATCGGCGCCAAGATTGTTGCAAGGGAGACCATTGATGCCTTTCGTAAGGATGTTTTAGCTAAGTGCTACGGGGGGGATGTAACTCGTAAAAAAAAGCTCCTTGAAAAGCAAAAAAAAGGTAAAAAACGCATGAAGGAAATCGGCAACATCGAAATCCCCCACTCCGTGTTTGTAGAAGCCCTAAAGGTTGACGGGGATTAGTTGTTTTTTTGTTTGTATTGAGATTATGGAAATTGTAGGTATTATAGAAGGCATAAAGTATAAAAAATTTATTAACAAAGAACTTAGTAAGTTTAATATTAACGATAATTTTGATATTAATATTACTAGTGGATCTTTTCTTATTAATGTAAATGATAATAATTTTGCCGTAAGCAAATGGGTTTCGCCAAAACGTACTAGAAGTTATCCATATGAAAGGGTTTATGATACATTTGGTTTTAAAAATAAAATTACCATTATACCAGTTATAAAAGACGAAGGATTGGATGGTGATAGGGATTTTTTACAATGGGATACTATTTGTTTAATGAGCTTACTTGATGTATATATCATTTTCGCTTATTATGAAAATGCGGAAAAAAATAGTTCTTATGATAACAAAATTACAAATCAATGTTTTGATAATAATTTTATTATAGCTAAAATTAAGGAAATTTCTCTATATCATAGCTCCGCATTACATTGGAATACTAAAGAATTAAATAATATAAATTATGTGATAGAAAACATTAAGAGCTCATATGCTAAAATACAAAATAATACTGGGGTAAAGCTAAAATCAACATCGGGAATTCAAGCTTATCTTGATAAAATTAATATAAACTTAGATATGTTTAAAAAATTTTCTCGTGAAAAAGCGATAATGGCACAAAATCGTGAAATTCAAACATTACAACCAAAAGAAAAATTAGAAAGTTTGACAAAGTCAAAAATTACTATACAAAATTTTCAAGGTGGATTATATTATTTTACAGTTGATGAAGTTGAGTATAACAAAAAAACAAATACATTATTTTTAATAGAAAGTAAATGTAGCAAAGGAAAAAATTTACCACTGCCAGATATTAAGGATGGCTTAATTAAAATGATATTGTATTCAAATATTACCAAAATTTATTTAAATAATCAAATATGTAATTTTAGACCAGTATTAAAAATTTTTACAAATTGCCAAATTGAAGGCAATGATTTTATTAAAAATTTGTATTTAGAAGCTCAATATAATAATTTCATAATTGATTTAAAAAAATATGATTAATTCTCCACTTAGGTATCCTGGTGGAAAACACAGGGTTAGGGATTTTCTTTCCGGGTTTTGTCCTGATGACTTTGAAGAATATAGAGAGCCATTTGTTGGGGGCGGCTCGGTGTTTATTTCCTTAAAGCAAAAATATGAAAACTCCAGATTATCTCGTAAATTTTGGATTAACGATATTTACAATCCGCTATATTGTTTCTGGAAAGAAATGGCACAAAATGGCGATATTGTTATTGATAAAGTTCGTCAATTAAAGCAAAAATATCAAGACGGGCGACAATTATTTTATGATTTAAAAAATAACATAGATAGCATGAATGAAACCGATAAAGCGGTAGCATTTTTTGTTTTAAATAGAATCACATTTTCCGGCACAACATTATCTGGCGGATATTCGCAAAAAACTTTTGATGGACGATTTACGGATAGTTCAATTGACAGACTCAAGCTTTTACAGCCTTTATTGTCTAATACAAAAATTACAAACAATGATTACGAAGAATTATTGTTTGCAGGTGGAAAAAATGTCTTTATATATCTAGATCCGCCGTATTATTCAGCAACAAAGTCTGCATTATATGGTAAAAATGGCAATACACATAAATTTTTTGATCATGAGCGATTTGCAAAAATCTGCCAAATATCTAATCATAAATGGATTATTACCTACGATAACAGCGAATATATTAAAAAATTGTTCTCATTTGCAAATATACAAGAATTTGAAATAACATATGGTATGAAAAATGTTTCAGATATTAATCAAAAAGCAACGGAAATTCTAATTTCAAATTTTAATATAAAACAAGATAATAAATATAATGATTTATTCAGCGAAATCGGCAAGATCGAAATCCCCCACTCCGTGTTTGTAGAGGCGTTGAAGGTTGATGGGGATTAGGTTGTTTTTTTGTTTGTTATGAAAAATTTTTTTTTATGAAAAAAGAAGATCAAAAAATCGTTAAAGCCATTGTTAAAGCCTCAATAGAGCAGTTTGCAATTGGTTTTGAAGCTAGACATCTTGGCGAAATTGACAATCCCGATGGGGTTATTAACTCAAAAATACACAATATTTTATATCTTTGCTAGGCGATGATATTAGGTATTATTCCTCTTTGGTGCCTTTGCTTGACAGTACTCTTGGTAATATGCTTGCATCAAGAGCAAGTTAGGTTAATTTACTCTTACCAAAAGCGTAATCTTAAATAATTGCACATAGTTTAACCGATATTTGCTTGATTGTAATTTGCCTTTGGTTGTTATAGTTAGCAATTTAGACAAAGCCTAAAAAATAAGCTAAAAAGATGCAAAATTTGCTATGCTGATTGTGGGTTTTTGTGCGTATTTAGCAAAAAAAGCCTCCTTACCCATTGATTGCAATTGGTGAGAGTGTATGCCACATTCGCAAAAACAGCTGTCAATACCAAAGGCATTTGCACCTGCTATATCTGTGGACATAGAGTCGCCAATGGCAAGTATCCTACTTTTTTCTGTATCGTTTAAACCTAAAAGTTTTAATGCATGCTCGTATATATCTAAGTGCGGTTTGCCAAAGTACTTTGTAAGCCCGCCAATGTTTGTGTAATTTTGCCCAATAACACCTGCACATAGCTCGCTTGACCCGTCCTGCCGCACAACTATCATATCTGGGTTTAGGCAAAAAAGCTCCAAATTTACATCCTTGCAAAGGTGTAAAATTGCATCTATTTTTGTCTCTTCCATGCCCTCAGTAAAGCCTGTGATAATGCCAAAGCCGGCATCTGCTGGATTTTTTACAAAATGGTAATCAAGCCCCGTTAAAACATCCAAATCTTTTTGCGGGCCGATGTAAAATATATTTTTACTTTTTTGACTCATTATGCTGTTTGCATTTTGGTAAAAACACTCGCCCGATGTGATGATTGCATCAAATAAATCATCCGTAATGCCAAGATTGTTAAGTACTCCCCTTGCTTTTGATGCACGCCTTGGGGCATTTGATATAAAGCAAATTTTTGTTCCAAGCTCTCTCATTTGCTGCAATTTTTGCAAAACGCCCGGATATAGCTTGCTGCCATCGTGTATAACGCCCCAAAGGTCAATAAGTAAAGTATGATATTTTTGCATATCTAAATTTTATTAAACTCCATAGTGATTAAGCCACCAAGATTTGTTTTCAAAAAAATCCCTAAGGTCTTCAATGTTGTATTTTAACATTGCAAATCTTTCGGCGCCAAGTCCAAAGGCAAGTCCAGAATAAACATTTGCATCAATGCCGCAAGCAGCCAAAACATTTGGGTGAATAAGCCCACATCCTAAAACCTCAAGATACCTAATGGAGCCGTCCTTTTGCTTTACGCCAATGTCAACCTCGGCAGAGGGCTCGGTGAATGGAAAAAAACTTGGTCTAAATCTTACATCAAAACCTTTTGAGGCTATATCGGAACCTTCAAAAAACTCCGAGAGGAACTTTTGAATAAGCCATTTTAAATTTGCAAAAGATATGTTTTTGTCAACTAAAACGCCTTCAACTTGAGTGAACATTGGGGTATGGGTGCGGTCAAAGTCGCATCTGTATGTGCGGCCAGGTGATAAAAAACAAAATGGTGGTTTGCCGCCAAGCATCGCCCTAATTTGCACGCTTGAAGTATGAGTGCGTAGCATATGAGGCTCGCCGGTTTCAGCATCCTTTGCATCAGTAAAAAAGCTGTCGTGCATGCTGCGTGCTGGGTGCAGCTTTGCAAAATTTAGTGCGTCAAAGTTGTAAAATGGCGACTCAATCTCCCTGTCAAACCTTAAGTCAAAACCAAGATTTTTAAAGATTGTGTAAATTTCATCAACAACCTTACTTAACGGATGCATCTTGCCTTTTGTGATAGGCTCGCTTCGAATCGTTATGTCCGTTGCAGTATTTTTAAGGCTTAGGTTTATTGCCTCAAGTTCAAGGCGGCACGCAAGAGCCTCAATTTTGGACTCGGCAAACAATTTTAGCTCATTCACCAAGGCTCCAGCCTGTTTTTTTTGCTCTAGGTCAAGCTTTGCAATATCTTTAAAAATAGATGTGATAAAACCTGTTTTGCCTAAATATTTTGCTTTAAAGTCCGGTATTTGATTTAAACTTGCAACATCCGCAAGCCCCGCTACAAAGCTTGATTTTAACTCAGCAATTTTGCTCGCTATGCTTTGGTCTTGGTGCATTTTTACAAAAAATTTACAAAATATTACAATAATAATAAAGCATTACAAAGCATCTTATTACAAAGCTTTGTTTTGTCAAGTAATACCATTTTTAACCATCAAATTATTTTAATTGACTATTGTGGCAAATGCAATAACTAGTGAGTTAAGTGAGTTATTTTATTATACTTGGCTTAATTGAGGCACCCAAGGCATCTATTGTTTTTTATTTGGTAAGGCGGTTTAGGGACAATGCACACCTGCGGATAGCATTAGCGCCCCTAAGGCACCTTTTAACTTAATTGGTAAGGCATTTTAAGGACAATGCACACCTGCGGATAGCATTAGCGCCCTTAAACCACCTTACATCTGTATCTATTGTAATGCTTGCTTTTTGTTTTGTCAAGTAAAAGCTTTGCCAAGGTTGGATATTCCTAAAAACTGCAGGTAGTATTGTAGTTTTAATTATTGATTGACAATTGATTTTATTGTTTTAAAATTTTTTTGTTAATGTTGAGTAATATGGAAAACAACAAAATTAATAATGAAAAGCAGTTATTTGAGTTGCTAACCGACCCAAATACTTTGAAAAATTTGCAAAATATTGAAGTATGTCAGAAGTTTATTAATTCTATTGAGTTCAGTTTGAAAATTGAAGGTAAAACTTCAAATGGAGATTTAATCAATGGACATGTCACAACTGATTTGCTAGGTATTTGCAACGCTTGGCAAAATACCGTCTATTCCATTTATGCCATTGCTGCAAAGGGCAAGGACGATGCTAGGGGCAAGGTTTTAACAAAACAAGAAAGAGAAAAGCTTACGCTAATATTTAAAATTGAAAATGGATCGACAAAAGAAATTGCAGAAAATTTACCTCAAGTTATTAATGCCCTCAGAGATATGCCAGTTGCAGTACAATTAACAATTATTGGTGCCATCGTCATAGCTGCTTGCGGTGGTATATATTTTTTGATTAGCAAAAATAATAACGATGCTAAAAAGTTTTTAGCTCAAAATGCAACACTTGACAATGCAATCAAGGCTCTTGAAAAAACAACAATTGAAGCTCTTAACTCACCAAAATTACAAATAGAAACAGCAACGATTGGCGGCAAGCAAATTAACATGCAGCAAATACAGGAAAGATTTGAAGAGATGAACGGCGATGAAAGTTACACTGAAGATATTATGAATGCAAAATTTGTCGTTACCAAACTCTATCATAAGGGAATAAAAAAAATGGCAACCCTTACAAATAAAGATTTTCCTAGTATAGATGTTAGCTTTAAGGACAATTTGTTTGAAGGTAACGAAAATAGATTTATGGTGTCGTTCTCTAGCGGTGCCGAAATTGATTGCGAAGTTTATATTCAAAAAGATCCAAGTGGATTGATTAAAAAAGCAACATTATTAAAGCTGAATGACTAAATTTGGGGGCTTAAAAATTATTTTAATTGACTATTGTGGCAAATTAAATAAACTTGTGAGTTAGATGGATTATTTAGTTTGTTTGTTATGTTTAACTTACTTAGTAGCATTAGCGATACGCACCGCAAAAAATGCTTAGTTGTTGGTGATATAGTTGTGGATTGCTATTTGCATGGCAGTGTTAATCGTATGTCCTCCGAGGCACCAATACCAGTTGTTGACATACAAAAAACCACCCAAAGCATTGGGGGTGCTGGTAATGTAATTAAAAATTTAATATCACTTGGTTTTGATGTTAAAGCCTTAAGTATAGTAGGTAACGACGAGCCGGGGCAGTTTATTATGCAAAGCCTTAGCGAGCTTGGGGTTGAGGCTAGAGTTAGAGTCTCTAGCGGTAAAACTACATCAAAAAAAACTCGCCTAATTGCAGGCAAGGCACAGGTTGCAAGGTTTGATTTGGACACTAGCACAAACGAGCCTGAGGATTTTATGGAGGTTTTAAAGCATGACTTTGTTGCCTTAGTTGAGGATGCGGATGTTGTTGTTATATCTGACTACGACAGGGGCGTGCTTGAATATAACTTTACACGATTTTGCATAGAGCAGGCTAAAAAACTTGGTAAGCCAATAGTGTGCGACCCAAGAGTTAAAGATTTTACAAAATACTCTGGGGTAACTGTTATTACGCCTAACTTAAAAGAGGCAAACCACTCTGTTGCCAAGATGCAAAACGACAACGACCTACAAAATGCTCTAATTACATTAAAAGATAAGTTTGACATCGCAAACCCATGTATCACCCTATCCGAAAGAGGCATATCTTATTTGGATGCAAACAACAAGCTTGCAATAGAGCCGGCTTTTGGCGGCAACATTACTGATGTAACAGGTGCGGGGGACACGGTTGTTGCTGCTATGTGCCTTGCAATTGTGCATGGTTTAAGCCATAAAAATGCCTGCATCTTGGCAAATATGGCTGCCTCGGTTGTGGTTGAAAGGCTTGGCACCGCAACAACAACAATTGCCGAAATTAAACAAAAATTTACTACGACAGAGACAAAAAACACATCAAAAGAATCAAAAGAATCAAAAGAATCAAAAGACGCCTGTAAATTTGTAAATAAAATAAAAACCACCCAGCAGATGCTTGACATTATGGCTGGACAGAGAGATAAAAAATGGGTTTTTACAAACGGCTGCTTTGACATTATACACACTGGGCACCTTGATGTAATATCAAGGGCAAAAAACTGCGGCGATTTGTTGATTTTGGGCTTAAATTCCGATGCTTCCGTTAAAAGGCTAAAGGGTCCTTCACGCCCTGTTAATAACGAGGCAACAAGAGCAAGCGTGCTTGCTGCACTTGAATTTGTTGACTTTGTTGTGGTTTTTGAAGAAGATACCCCAGAGCAAATAATAAAAACCCTAAGGCCAAACATCCTAGCAAAGGGTATTGATTACATAGCTAATCCGCAAGACCTCCCGGGGGCAAGCTATGTTGACAAGGTTGAGATACTAGGGGTAAAACTTGACAGTACGACCGAAATTATCAATAGAATTTTAGATAAAAATAATAATTAATTACTTACAAAATGTTAAAAGGAGTCTTTAAAAAAACATTTTTGCCAGCTTTTATAATGTGTGCCTTGCTTTTGCTAACATCTTGCGCTGCAGGTATTGCTGGTGGCACCTTGGCATCTACATATATTGTAGCAAGAGACAAAAAACTGAGCGAGACAAAAAGAGATGTAAAAATTGCCCTCAAGGTTAAGGATAATGTAATGCAAAGCGATTATACTATGACGCTGTTTTCGGTTGAAATTAAAGTTCACAACCAAAATGTTTATCTAATGGGGCGAGTAAAAACAAACGAAGCAAGATTATTCTTGCTAGATTGCGCTCAAAAAGTTGAAGGAGTTAAAAAGGTATACGACGAGATAGTTGTTAATTCAAGTGCATCTTGGCTTAGGGCGAGTGCAACATTTTTACGGGATGCCGTTATAACGGGGGAGGTTAAGATTAGGCTTGCTTTGTCAAAAAATATCAGGTCATTTAACTATTCAATTGAAACCTTCAATGGCTCTGTCTATATAGTTGGTAATTCTTTTAACAAGAGTGAGGCGGAGCATGTATCCGTTGTTGCCTCCAAAAGCTTGGGTGCCTCAAGAATTGTGAACTATTCTACCATTATTGAATAATTTTTTTTGATTGTTTTTGCTGTAAGTAAAGTGTCTTTTTTAAAAAAAATAAATTTCCTAAGGTCGCGAAACGACAGACTTCTTAGCGACTACTACAAAACCCTAAATGCAATTAATGCTTTGGAGTCAAGCTACCTAAGCCTTAGCGACGAAGAGCTTAAAGCCAAATTTGCAGAGCTTAAAGACAGAACTGAACCTCTTGGCAAGGCTTTTAAAAAAGGAGAGCTGCAACAAGACCCTTCAAAAGACAAAGATATTATAGCTCATTGTTTTGCAATTACAAGAGAGGCGTCAAAAAGAGTGCTTGCAATGCGGCATTTTGATGTGCAGATAATTGGGGGGCTTGTGCTTAACGATGGTCGTATAGCGGAGATGAAAACAGGGGAGGGCAAAACTCTTGTTGCAACCCTGCCAGCTGTGCTTAATGCAATTTGTGCAAAGTCTGTGCATATTGTAACCGCAAACGACTATCTTGTTAAAAGGGACAAGATTTGGATGAGTAAATTGTATGAGTTTTTGGGGCTTAGCGTTGGTTTTGTCAACTCGGAGACTGACCTTGAAGAACGCGACCTAATTTACATATCCGATGTAATTTATGCTACAAACAACGAGATAGGCTTTGACTACCTGCGTGACAACATGAAGCAGCACGAAACTTCGCTTATCCGCCGCGGGTTTGACTTTGCAATTGTTGACGAGGTGGACTCAATACTAATTGACGAAGCAAGAACGCCATTGATTATCTCGGGACCTGTGGATGTGTCAACCGATTTTTATAGAATTAGCGATAAGATAGTAAAGGAGCTTAGCGATGATTGTTTTGAAATTGACGAAAAAGGCAAAAGAATCCACCTAACCGAAAAAGGCTACGACGATGTTGAGGCTGGGCTTAAAAAATATGGTCTTACAAATGCAAGCGAGTTTGTGTACGGCGGCGTTGCTAATCACGACCTTAACTACGACACAAACCCTGAGTTTTTACACAAGGCAAGCAAGATAACAAACTGCATTGAGCAGTGCCTTAAGGCAAACAAAATCTTTAAAGACAATGTTGACTACATAGTGCGGGATGGCAAGGTGATGATAGTTGATGAGTTCACTGGGCGTATTATGGACGGCAGGCGTTACTCTGAGGGTTTGCATCAAGCTTTGGAGGCAAAGCACTCATGCCCTATACAGCAGGAAAGTCAAACCTTGGCTTCGGTGAGTTTTCAAAACCTGTTTAGGCTCTATTCAAAACTTGCAGGCATGACAGGTACTGCAAAAACCGAGGAAGACGAATTTATATCAATCTACGGCTTAAGCGTTGTGTCAATACCCACAAACAAATCGGTGCAAAGACTTGATAGCGACGACCTTGTGTTTGCAAGTGAAGACGAAAAGTTTAACGCAATAGCAAAAAAGGTGCAGGAGCTTTATCAAAAGGGGCAGCCTGTGCTTGTGGGCACGGTTAGCATTGCAAAGTCCGAAAAACTCTCCAAGCTTTTTGACACTCTTGGCATAAAGCATGTGGTTCTTAACGCCAAGCATCACGAGAAGGAAGCGGATATTATATCTCAAGCTGGCAGGCTTAAAGCCGTGACAATTGCAACAAACATGGCGGGCAGGGGCACGGACATAGTTTTGGGCGGCAGCATAGAGGCAAAGCTGCATGACTTAAAGCAAAAAGGCAAAAACGACGAGGTCGTAAAACTAGAGCAGGAACATGCCGAGGAGTGTGCAAAGGTAAAGGAGCTTGGCGGATTGTTTATCATAGGCTCCGAAAGGCACGAGTCCCGCCGTATTGACGACCAGCTTAGAGGTAGAGCAGGCAGACAGGGCGATGTTGGATATTCGCAGTTTTATCTATGCCTTGAGGATGATTTGCTGCGTATTTTTGGCGGCGATTTTATCAAAGGCTTACTAACAAAACTTGGACTTAAAAAGGACGAGGTAATTAACCACCCAATGCTAAATGTTGTAATTAAAAAGGCACAGGCAAAGGTTGAAAATCACAATTTTGAAATCCGTAAAAACTTGCTAAAATACGACGATATTACAAACGAGCAAAGAAACATCTTTTATTCCCTAAGGTCAGCCTTTTTGCGGGACACAACCCAGTGCCTAGCAAGCGTGCAAAGCTATGCAAACGACTATCTTGCCACTCTAGGTAAGCAAGCAAAAGAGGCAGCGGGGCAGGGGCTTAGCTACGAGCATTACATTAAAGATTTTGCAAGTTTTGTGCCAGTTATGCACTTGTTTAGCCAAAGCGAGATTGAAAAATTTAAAACCCTTTCTGCGGATGACTTTTTTGCAATTACCGAGCAAAAAATCAACTCGGCTTTTGAAGATTTTGCTAAAATTTGCGGCGACATTGAAGCTTTTAGAAACTTTGAGCAAAAATCTAAAGATGCACTCTTTGCTGGCTATCAAATAAAACTTGAAGGCACGGAGGAGCAAAAAACAAAGCTGCATATGGTTTTTGAGCTTTTTAATGGGCTTAACTTTATTGTCTTGCATCACTTGGATGCTGGGTGGAAGGAGCATTTGCACGCAACTGACTCTTTAAGAAGCGGTATAAACCTTAGGTCTTACGCACAAAAAGACCCTTTAAACGAGTATAAAATGGAGTCCTTTATGATGTTTGAGGTGATGTTTGAAAGGTTTAAAAGGCAAAGCATACTCTCTTGTATAGCTTACATTAAGGACTCGGTTGACGAGATAAACAAAGTAAAAAACTTATAGTATTTTTTATTTAGCTTTTTATTTATAAGATGGATTTTAGTCTTAAAACTTTGCAGCATCTTATTAGTGAAAGTTGCAAATTTTGCATTGACACAAGGCTTTTGCCAGATGATGGCAATGTTTTTGTTGCTCTTAAGGCTCAAAGAGACGGGCATGACTTTGTGTTGGACGCTTTTGCAAAAGGTGCAAAGTACTGCGTTGTTGCTAAAAGTTTTACCTTAAGCTCTTTAACAAGCGATATTGATTTAATCAACAAACTATCACCAAAGCTTTTGCATTGTGATAGCGACGATGTGCTTACAAGCATTACCAATGTTGCAAGACAAAAAGCGGATTACCTTCATAAAGAAGGCACAAAAATATTTACAATCACTGGCAGCGTTGGCAAGACAACCGTCAAAAATCTTACCTATTTTTTGCTGCAAAAATACCTTGCTTACAATAAAATTGCAAGCGACATTTACAAAACGCAAAAAAATTACAATAATCACATAGGCGTGCCACTAACATTGTTTAACTGCGGTTTTAATCTTGGTTTTTTAGTGTGCGAAATAGGCATGGATAGAGCAGGGGAGATAGATCATTTAGCCTCTGTAATTAAGCCTGATATTGCAATTATTACAAATATATCGGATGTGCATAGAGTTAATTTTGCCTCCACCGATGACATAGCGCGTGCAAAAGGCGAGTGCATAAAGTACGCAAGGCTTGCAAGCATTTTAAATCACGACTGCGAGTGCTTTGACATTTTACAAGGCGAGGCACTGCTTTGCGGTGCAAGGCACGCAACAACAGGCAAAAGTGACATATCTAATTATGTTTTTGACAAAGGTGCTACAAAATTTACTATTTTTAATAAATACAAATTTACAATCAGCAGGTTTTTGTCCCAAGAATATCTGCTAAATATTGCCCTGTGCCTTAGGGCTTTTGGCGAGCTTGGCATTGACCTTGATTTTTTACAATCTGTAAATTTTGATGATTTTTTCAATTCCGCCGATATGGCAGGTAGAGGTAGAGAGATAAAACTGCAAGACTTTACTATTATTGACGAGGTTTATAACTGCAGCCCGCAGTCACTTGCAAATGCAATACAAAATTTGGCACATAAGGATGGTGATAAGCTTGCAATAATTGGCGATATGCTGGAGCTTGGTGATGTTTCAAGACAAAAACACGAGGAGATTTTCACCTTGTTAAACGAGAATAAAATAAATGGCGTTGTTATAATAGGCGAGCAGATGCGTTTTTTATACAACAAATTTTTGCAAGCAAATGCCAGCGAGGCTAAAATTGAAGTGCATTATTATCAAAATCTTACATCTTTTTTGCAGTCTCATTTGCTTGATGGTAAGCTAGTTGGCTTTAGGCAGCGATACGATTTTGTGTTACTTAAAGCGTCAAACTCCATGGGTTTTGCTAAGGTTGTTGAAGCTTTAATTTATGATGCCGATAAAAGTTTTAACAAAAAATAAATTATCACTTGACATATCAGTAGATTAATATACAATTTTTGCCTGTTTGTTTTATTTATTGTAAAAGCTTAATAGTATTTTATGCTTAAAATTAGATTTGCCAGAGGTGGTAGAACCCACAAGGCCTTTTTTGCAATTGTAGTTGCTAATGCTAGATCAAAAAGAGATGCTGGTTTTATTGAAAAAATCGGTTTTAGAGACCCTTTAGCTAAAAAAGATGGCTCAAACAATGTCGCTCAATCTCCTTTTGTTATTAACAAAGAGCGTCTGCAATACTGGTTATCAGTAGGGGCACAACCTACGGAGTCACTTGTTTTGTACTGCATTAAAAATGGTATAGAGGGACTTGAAGGCTTTAAAAAAGCTGTGCCTGAGGTTAAGGGTGAGTTTTACGGCGTTTCCAAAAAAGACAAAAAGAAAATTCTTAGCGAAAGAAAAGCCGCTGCAGAAAAAGCTAAAAAGGAAAAAGAAGCTGCAAAAAAAGCAGCTGCTGCCGCCGCTGCAACTGCTTAATTTTGTACACAAAAAATGTATTCGGCTAATATTTAAATCTTTATCTTTAAATTTTAAAATTAGCTGTTAGTCCTTGTTTTTCAAGGGCATAGCTATATCATTTTGTTTGTAAAATTTACCATAAATGGGCCCCAGTCTTTTAAGTTTTTTTCTACTTTTTGCCGTACTGATATTTTTATCAATAGTGTTTTCACTATCCGAAACGGCATTTACAGCAACCTCAATTGCAAAAATATACAAGGCAAAATACGAGGGTAAAAAGCAAAAACGCTATCAAAACTTAATGAAGCTTTTGCAAAAAAAAGAGGATGTGGTTTCAACAACTCTTATTGCAAATAATATTGTCAATATAGTGATATCATCTTTTGCAACATATTTTGCAATTACTTATTATCCGGGTATGCCATATGCCTTGGAGGTTGTAACTGCAATTACAATTTGTGTTGTTATACTTTTTTGCGAAATACTCCCTAAAACATTTGCTATTAGCTATGCTGATGCACTTTCTATGTTTTTGGCTCCTTATTTTGTTGTTATACAAAAAATCTTTTCACCTATTTTGTTTTGTATAAAAAGTTTTAATGGTTTAATTTTTAAAATTTTTCCTCTGGATAAAAAGCCTGTTATATCTGTCTATGAAATACTCAAGAGTGAGATAAGTTTTTTGCACGATAATGGCTCGGTTGTTAAAAACGACAGGGATATGTTAGATGGCGTGCTGGATCTTAGCAAAACAGAGGCGGAGAGTATAATGACTCCAAAGAAAAATGTCAAAATGTTTAACATTGAAGACTCGGCTGAGAATATTATATCTTTTATACTGCAGTGTAAGCATAGCCGTATACCGGTTTATCGCGGTGTGCAGGACGAAATCATAGGGATATTGCATGTTAAAACCCTTGTGTCCCTCATAAGGCAAAGCAAAGATATTACTCCGCAGCACATAGAGCAAATTTTGTTTAAGCCGGTTTTTATATCTCACAACACAAATCTTAAAAGGCAGTTGTTTGAATTTAAAAAAACCCGCAATCACCTTGCTATCGTTGTTAATGAATACGGTGAGATGATAGGCATACTTACTCTTGAGGACATTATAGAGGAGATTGTTGGTAATATTGAGGATGAATACGATACTCACAAACCTCAAGACTTTAGCGAGATGGAGGATGGTAGTTTTGTTATTCGTGGAGACTATCAGATTAGGGACTTTAACAAAGAGTTTGGACTTAACTTTCCTAGCGACGATTATTCAAGTCTTGCCGGTATGATTATTGAGCATTGTCAAAAGATTCCTGATGAGGGCGATGTTTTTTTAATTGACGGTGCGGAGTTTAAAATAGTTCAAAAAGATGGCGTAAAAATTACCCTAGTTAGCTTTAAGATGAACCATTCAAAACAAAAAGACTTAACAAATGTTGCAAGCTTTAATAACGAATCTAGCCAGCATTAATCAACATCTGTAAAGAGTAAGCAATTTAGTAATCATCAAACTAAAAACTCTTCTAAAATCTTGGCTAGCTGCCTTGCAAAACACGCCTCTACCTCTCCTCTACCTCGCCCTTCCTTAGGCAGATGATAGGGTGCCAAAAATCCCAAATTGGATTTACCACGCCATGCTTTTTTAAAGCAAGATAGCGTAACCATCTAACTTTTTTTATAAACTTAAAAAACATTGCCAATGTTAATGTCCGTTTGTTATCTTTGCTGATTGTGTATAAAAAAGGTTTTTGATAAAGTTTTTTTTACATTTACTTGACACTAAATGATATGCGTTATAAACTTTGATTGTATTGAAGTTGTGGGTTTAGTTTAACCCAGTTTTAAAAACTTAAAATGCACCCGGCAGGATAGCTCAGTTGGTAGAGCAGAGGAATCATACTCCTTGGGTCGGGGGTTCAAGTCCCTCTCCTGCTACCATTTTATTAAACTTACCAATGGTTTATAGATAGGGGCGTGGCTCAATTGGTAGAGTAGCGGTCTCCAAAACCGTTGGTTGCAGGTTCGAGTCCTGTCGCCCCTGCCACAAACTTAATGATTAATCTTGCTTGCAAAATTTACATCAAGTTAAAATTTGCAAAAATCAGTAAATTAGCTTATCTTAGTTGTTAAATAACTAATTTATTGATTTTCATCCACCACCTTTCTTAGTCCTACATCCACAACATGGTTACTTTGTTTTAAAATACTTTTGGCTATAAGATAGCCAGCTTTTTTAATTTCTTGCTTGTAGTCAATATACAGCTTGTCTTTTTTACAAATTGTTGTATTATCGTAGATTTCTGTTATCGTAATTTGCATTTGTCGCATTCTTATGATAAGGTTAGAGTTATGCAACTTTAAACCTGTACACTCTATATTTTTCTTGTATGTAATGCGTTTTTCATCTTTATTGCCAGCATCTTCTTTGTTTTGCAAAAATCCTTGATCTTCCATTTTTGTTGATTGTATAGGTATAAAATCAGTTATATCTTTCATTGTGCCGTCTGCAAAAGTCAAGAAAGCTTGCCCTGGATTGCAGGGTATCTTGGAGCTTAAGATAGGTTGAATTTGCGACAATTCTTCTTTCGTATAAGATGAGCTATCAACTTTAAATGAAATATTTACCTCTACTTTTGGTCTTACATAAATCATTTCAATTTCAATACC
>VFQT010002788.1_pt1 | contig 17142 bp, 3 predicted proteins | sample 3512381 | NCBI WGS metagenome assembly VFQT01 (sample SAMN10412376, study PRJNA504923) | tailings metagenome | isolation source: Relicate 2 Philex TSF3 active mining site | place: Philippines: Tuba, Benguet | collected 2017-08-29
AGCGCGTTAACTACAGATGCACCGACACCGTGCAGGCCGCCTGATGCTGCATAGGAACCACCACCGAACTTGCCGCCAGCGTGAAGTTTGGTCATCACGAGCTCAACGCCAGTTAGGCCAGTCTTCGCTTCTACATCCACCGGGATTCCGCGACCATCATCTTTGACCTCGACCGAACCATCGGCAGCGAGGGTTACTTCGACTGTGTGGCAATATCCGGCGAGCGCCTCATCGACGGCGTTATCGATGATCTCCCAGAGACAGTGCATCAGACCCCGAGAGTCGGTTGACCCGATATACATACCGGGACGCTTACGGACCGCATCGAGCCCCTCAAGGACCGCTAGGTTCTTCGCCGTGTATTCGCCAGAGCCAGTGCCAGAACCCTTTTTCGCCCCTTTGGGTGAGGATTTAGGGGGTTTAGGGGAGGTCTTGGCATTAGCAGGGCTCATGGCGCTCAAGGGTACTGGGCAATGTTGCAATTGATTGGCATCTAAAGGTGTGCGTTCTCACAATAATCAGCAGTGAAATTCGCAGGAGTTTGTTACCGAATTTCCTGCGGGGAATAAGTTGGGTGTGGTTCTATGTTCTACTAGCAGGACGAGAGAAGGGGCAGGCAAGAGCAATGGCAGGTATCAGCACGCTAGCGCAGAGCCCGTTGAGCGCATCCGATCGATGCGATCGTTGTGGCGCCCAGGCTTATGTTCGAGTCAAGTTGGCAACAGGTGAATTGCTCTTTTGTGGCCATCACTCGAAGGAATATGCCGTTTCACTCAAGCGGGTTGCCGTTGAGATTGAAGATCAAACTGATCGCCTTCTCGAGAGCAATCGCGACTAACGTCGGTTAATCCTCGTTACATTCCGGGCGCTTCGAAGCCCGCATCTCGGTGGGCTCCATCGCAAAAAGGTTTATTTTTGGAATGGCCACAACGGCAGAGCGAAAATGCAGATTCAGTTTTAATCACATTTCCATCAGCATCCACGAAATCGACTTCCCCAGTGACACGGATTGATCCGTTGGGCTTTACAAAAATTTTCGGTTTCTCAGTCATAGGACGAGCCTATCCCATCTATTTAAAGTTAAGCGTTAGCGAGCGTCATCTTTCGTGCCGGTGCTTTAGTCGTGATCGTAATTTGGCTCAAGGATTTCACTGAAATTTGCTTTCGCACTTGAGTCTTGACCGTGAGGGTTGACTTAGCAACTTTTAAAGTCGCCGCAGCGCGTGCCACACGAGTTTGAGCTAGCTTCTTAGCTCCTTTTACTCTGCTGTCGTAGTAGACGGTAGCGGTGACCTCGGTCTGTGCGGTCAATCGATTCGCGATGGACTTCAGTTGATTAGAAGTCACAGTGGTCAGGCGATCGCTTGTCGGGTTGGTTGGTAACTTCGAGGTGATATTTATCGGTGCAGTCAATGTGGCACGGAAACGAACGGGTTCTGAGAATTCTCCGCCCTCACCTTGCGCACTCACCGCAAAGGTGTAGCTCTTTGCAGTGCGATCGAAGAGATAGAACTCGGGAGTCTTGGAGTAATACGTCAGAGGTTGATCGTCTAATCCCGTTATCTCGATCTTGTAGTACTCCACGTATGATTGAGGTTGCCATCTAACAATGAACGCGTAATTGGTTGCCTTCGACGCCGAGACTCCTGAAATTCGTGTTACCTTCGCTGGAGCAATCGAGCGCTGGAAAACTTGGGAAATTTTCTCGTCATCATTAGTAATGGTAAATGTGTAGAGATAGCCTGGCTCGAGATTGGGGATCTCCAGCAAGCCACCCGCTTCGGTGCGAGCCACGCCTTGATACGTGCTCTCGCCTTTACGAGATGAAACTTTCACATTCACTGTTGAAGAGAGCTTCCAGGTTACGAGCGCCTTCGCTCCAGAGACTTCAATATCCGAACTAAATGTAGGTTTCGCAGTACTGCTAATGAGATTTCCGTTGGCATCTGTCTGCGCAGGCGCTTCTTCCTCCTCCGTACCATCGATTGACGTGATGGTCAGCGTGGCTGGATTTGAGGTTCGTTGGAGAAAAACTCCAGATGAAGCGCGAGTGGCAGAGACCGAGCAGCTTCCTGCTGCAACGGGCGTGATGACACCGGATGAATTGATAGAACATTTGGCTGGCGTTGTCGTTGCGAAGGAGAACGCACCATCACCCGAACCACCCGCCGCCGTTGCGCTCGCGCTCTGATTGACCTTGATGGAGGTTGCAGAGAGAGTGATTGTCACCGGTTCGCTTTGTGGGGCGAGAACTCCAAAGAAGCTAGCGGCATTAGCGACGGGCGCTGCCACAACGGAGAACGCCAGAGCAATCGTTACCGATAGATATCTACCTTTCATTACTCACCAATCTTTCTGGTGAGGATGAGAATGGTTCCATCATCGAAGCGGTAGTAACCCATCTCTTGACCTTCAGGAAGAGCTGGGTTGGCAAGGAGTGGAAGTTCAATCCAATTGATGCCATCCGGTGAGTACACCGGCACTCCGATTCCGGCAGAGGCTGGGATGGTGATGGCAATCGGCGTACTTACCGTCGTAACGTCAGCGCCACCATTGACGCCACCAATCTTGATGGTGCGAAGTCCTTGATCAACGGTATCTGTTGCGACAGCGCTACCGGTGAAGGTTGTCGATCCTGGCGCTGCATCAACTGGAATATCAATGGTCACGATGACTTCTGTAGTAGAGGTAGTTGCGCTTACTGGAACTTGGAGTTGGAGATCAGATCCTCCAACTGTTTGAACTGCGGGGGTAACGGCGGTTCCGGAAATGGTCTGTGATCCCGTGACGAAACCAGTGCGTGCAGCGGTAATTGTCGCAGTAGCAACGCGACCAACGGTAACTCCGGTAACTGTGACTAATCCAGTGCCACTAATGGAAACGCTCTGTCCTGCGCCCGCAGTACCGCTCCAGGTGTAGGCAGCGTCATAGTTGAGAATTTGTGCAGTAAAGCCATCTGTTGTTGAGACAGTGAGTGCGAAGCGCGGCGTGAGGGCTGCGCCAATTGGAGCCTTGCCTATCGTTTGCGCGATGACCGTGAATGAACCGGTCTTTGAGGTTCCGACGGTGACGGTTGAACTTGTTCCAGGGGCAAGGCCAGTCACGGTAATGAGTCCAGACGAATTAATAGTTGCAGTTCCCGCGCTCGCCGAGAGGCTCCAGGTGTAGCTTGCCGAGTAGTTACGTACTTGAATGGTGAATCCATCAGCGCTTGCCAATGATGGTCCGAAGTTCGGCGTTAATCCATCAGCTAGTGCGGTCGCAACTACCTGCGCACGACCAGTGCCATACGTTGCACGTGCGGTGGTGACAGTTACGAGCGCTTGATCCGTTGCGCTTTGACCTGTCACCGTTAGGACTCCACCTGCGATTGTTGCTGAGCCGGTCGCAACAGATGTTGACCAGGTGTAATCAGCGGAGTAATTGGTGATAGGTACCGTGAAGCCATCTGCTGTTGGCGTTGCGGTGCCGAAAGTTGGAATCAAGGCCGCATTGAGCGCGATGCCCGAAATTGAAGCAACGCCATTGTCGTACTTCGGACGCGAAGTCGTCACGGCCACGGTTGCCGTTGCGCCACCTGCGACACCAGTGACTGTGACAACGCCATCCACGCCAATTGCTACGCCGCCGTTATTGTCGACGCTAGCCCGCCACGTGAAGGCAGGATCAAAGTTTGTGATCGGAACGGTGAAGCCATTCGACGTGCGAGTTACAGCGCCAAAGATTGGAGTTCGCGCAGATGCGTCGGCATCGACACCGATGAGGGCGATCTCAGCTACTTGAGCGGCATCGGTCCACGATGTGCGGAGCGCTCCGAAAGTCACCTTGTAATAATTGAATGCGGAGGTGTTGAAGAACGCCTGCACTGGTGCAGTGTCGTTTCGGAGCACATCGATACCGGTGCGACCGTTAACGACAATCGGGGTGCAATCTGCGTTGAGCGCGTTGCAACCAAAGAGCGTGTAGATAATCGGATCACGTGCACGATCTGAATCACCCGAGGTGAACTGGATGCCGGTGACGATCTTTGAGCCAAGGTCTCCGGTGTAGAAGCCCGCGCTATTTCGAATGTAGCTCGCGTTCAACTTGCTTGATGCGTTGAAGCAGAGATACTTCGACTTGCTATTTCGGTCATTGAGATTTCCAATTCCCTCGTTTGTCGAGCTGCCGCCTGCGCAGATCGGATAAATGGTTGCGCCCGTCAAAAGATTGGCGGAAATATCCTGACTCGATGTGGTCGTTTCAGCACCGGATGCGGTGCCCGTTAACGTTGCCGATGCGGAGACGCGGCCAGTCTTGGTTGTGGTGACAGTGACATCACTCGACACTCCCGCACCCAGTCCAGTGACCGTGATGAGTCCGGTGGATGAAATCAGCGCGCTACCACCGTTAGAGGCTGAGATGGTCCACGTGTATGAGGAGTCAAAGTTCGATACCTGCGCTCTGAATCCAGTAGCTGTCGATGTTGTGGCGCCAAACGTTGGGCGAAGCGGTGCAAGCAACGAGCTGCCGTTGACTGTTGCGGCGCCATTTTCGAAGCCATTGCGAGAGGTGGTGGCAGAAACAATCGCGCTCGAGCCGACCTCCATGCCACGAACCGTGATCAGACCTGCCGACCCAAGTGAAATTTGCGCGTTCTGGCTTCCTTCAAGGAGCGAGAAGGTCCAATTGAAGATTCGACTGAAGTTTGTGATTTGAACGGTGAAGCCATCGAAAGTTGGCGTTGCTACAGCGAAGGTAGGCACAAGCGAAGAACCAGAGGTGAGCAAGATAGTCTGCGTCGCGCTCGTTAAACCCGTCGAGGTGTAAGTAATTGTGTATGCAGAACCAGGAGTTCCGAATACGCCGAGGTTGGTGAAGGTAACGATGCCTGAAGAAGCGCTCTGCACTGTGGTTCCGATGAGTACGCCGCCCAACGAAACTGTTGCCACAACCGAGGCCGTTGAATTAGTGACGGTATTCCCACTGCTATCTTGAATACGAAGAACTGGCTGCGCCCTTGTGAATGCTGTTCCGTTGTTAAATCCAGCTGCTGGAGTGACTAACTGAACTCGCGTTGCCGCACCTGCAACAAGAGTGAGCGTCTCGGTTGCCCCAGTGACGCCGGTAGCCGAATACGCAAGCGTGTACGCAACCCCTGCAGTGCCGCTTAAGACCAGATCAGTAAATGTTGCAACGCCATCAACGAGCGCCACCGTGGTTGTGCCACCGAGAGTGCCACCACTGCCACTTGCAATAGAAACAGTGACTTCGCCTGTGGCGTTTGTAACGGTATTACCCGCGCTATCCCGAATAGTTAATTCTGGTTGGGTGGTAAAGGCAACAGCGCTCACCGGCCCTGCAGTCGCGCGCGATAACGCAAGCGTTGCAGGAGCGCCAAAGGTCAACGTGACCGAGCGAGTGGCACTGGTTAATCCTGATGATGTTGCGGTGATCGTGTAGGTCGAACCAGCGGTTCCACGAAGGGTCGCATCAGTAAAGGTAGCCACTCCCCCAATCGGCGTGCGGATGGTGGAACCACCAAGGACGCCGTTACCACTGACCGCAATGGTGATCGCGCTACCGAAGGTCGACACGGTATTTCCATCACCATCAACTGCCGCTACTTGGAGCGGGATGGAGAATGTGGCGCCACTGGCGTTTGATGCGCCACCTGCAGTGAAGGCGAGAGCGACAGCCTCACCTGGGGTTACGGTGATTTGCTGTGTCGCCACCGTTAAGCCGCCGGCAGAGTAGGTAAGCGTGTATGTCGTCCCCGCAACGCCGCGAATTCCAAGGTTGGTGAAGGTTGCCAAACCGCGCACAGCAGCCACGCTCGTTGTACCAACAAGCGCTCCACCTGAGCCGGCAGTCAGGGCGACCGAAACTGTCGACGTGTTAAGTAGGACTCGATTGTTCTGAGCATCATTAATCGAAATCTGTGGCTGGGTTGTGAAGACCACGCCGCTTTGCGTGCCGGCGCTCTGACGGGTTATCGCAAGCGCAGTCGGTGGGGCATCGACCTTGACGCTAATGACATATGGCGTTGACGAGCTGCCATCACTTGCTGAGACCAGGATGGTGATTGTGGTAGTGGCACCTGCAGTGAGCGAAATTTCTTGTGATTCTGTGCCATCGGCAAGATCAATGCCGTTAACCGAAATGCTTCCCGTTGTCGTTGATGCCAGAGTTGGAACTACCTTCGCGCTCGTGGTGCCATTAGGGACAATCACTTCGTAGTTGAGCGTTGCGCTATTGAATGTCGCCATGGTGCCAACGTTGATAGTGAGCGAACCAAGTTGCGAGCTCGCTGCACCGGAGCGGGTAACGGTCAATTCATAGGTAGCGCTCGTCGCGCCATCTTCGGCGGTGACTTCAATGACAACCAAGTTATTGCCAACGTTAAGGTCAAGCGCCCCTGAGGCAACGGCAGAGGTGAGAGTGGTGAACGTTCCAGCGTTGACCTTCACTCGCATCGTTGCTGCACTACTACTTGGCGTTGCTGTAGCAGTTACTGATGAACTCAAGTAAGGAACGGTCGTTTCATAACTATTCAAGGAGGAGTTGAAACCAGTAATTGAACCTGCTGAAAGTGCGAGCGCTGACAGCGTCGCTACCGAGGATTTTGCACGCTTTACATAGAGCGTGTAATTCTGCACCGAGCCAACTTGCGAGGTCACAGCCATCACAATCGTGTTCTCGCCGACGTTCAGCGGAAGGGCGGCAGACTCTGCACCGCTCACGATTGCTGTTGCAGCTCCACCATTTATCGAAATGGTGATGGAGGAATCAACATCGCTCTTTGTTGGGGTCACTCGATAAGAACTCACTGTATTTGCGACATTGATTGTGTACTCATAAGTGGCAGGATCGAAGGCAACTGCGCCGCTCGACAGTGAAATCGCCGAGAGGGTATTTATCTCGCTCTGTGGCAGCGCAACACCTATGACATCAACGGATGCATCCATATAACCGGCGCGAACTGTTCGCACAGTCAAGGACGCAACCTCAAGGTTCGCTAGGCCCGTGACCGTAACAAGATCTGCAACTCGGGAAATGACCGCATTTGAGTTGCTGGAGGTGATGCCATATGTGGCTTCAGGAGAGTAGTTCGCGATAGTGAAGGTGAATCCGTCTCGTGTGCCAGCGATATTTTCGATTTGCGCAGCAACGCCAAGGAAGAGCGCTGCTCCCGAGACTGAGGTAGTGCGCGTGACATACCCGGGTTGAGACGAGGTAACAGTTGCAATAGCGCTCTCGCCATTGGCTAGACCAACCACGCGGTAGATTCCGGCGCCATCGTCGATTACAGCGCCTGCAGTTGTGGTTACTGCATATGAAATGCCAGCGGCGGTATTTGCGGTGTAGTTATCAACCGTGATTCGGAATCCACCATCAAGTGAGGTTGCAGCACTGACTGTTGGTGCTGCCGATGCCATAAGAGCGCTACTAAAGATTGTTGTGACAGCTTGTAGATAATCTGCGCGATTCGCTGTGACGGTAACTGTTACCGAGGCGCCAGGACTCAAACCGCGAACAGTGAAGAAGTCGCCAGCTTGTTCGACGGTCGCACTTGGGTTATTGGTGGTTGCGGCGACTGTGTAAAGAATCGGATCTTGGAAGCTCAGAATAAACGAGAAGCCATCAGCGGTCTGCTGATCGAGTGAGAGAGTTAGCTCAGGAGCTTGCTCAAAAGTCTTCGTAGCCGTGGTTGCTGCAGAGAAGGTGCCCACCCCGGCAGGATTTATTGCTGCGACTCGGAAGATGTAGTGGGTACCAGGGAGCAATCCACCGACGGTTGTCGTTACATCAGCAGAGATTGCATCGCTATATTCGCTCCAGGTAGTACCCGAATCCGAGGAGTACTCGATTCGGTAATCGGTGATTGCCGCTCCCCCTGTGCTTGCCGGCGCGCTCCACGAGAGTGCAGCTTCATTGCCGCCACCTAGCGCGCTTACTCCAGTTGGTGCACCTGGAAGTGTCCGCGGTGCGGTGGTAGCAGAAGCAACAGAGGTATCGATATCTCGAAGGGTGCCGTTGTCGTCGCGAAGTGAGGTCACCGTAAAGGTGTAACTCGTTCCGTTGGTCAATCCCGAAACTTCACAGTTATATTCGCCACTACTCCATGTGCAGCTGCCAGAACCTGGGGTCGCATTGACCCGATACCCAACGATTGGCGCTCCAACATACGCTGCCGGTGGTGCCCACGCGATCCGCACCGAACCGTTAAGTGGCGTTGTTGTCACGGAGATTGGTCGCCCTGCTCCGGGAACTTGTGGAATTCCAACTAGCGCTGTGCTTTCAGCACCGGCACCAATTCCATTTATTGCACGAATCTTGACGTTGTACGCAACGCCATTTGTTAATCCGGTGATAACTAATGGTGAGGTGCTGCCACCAGTTAGTCGGCGGACCCATGTCGTACCGCCGTTTATTGAATAGTCATAATTAGTGATTGACGCTCCGCCATTTGAAGCCGGTGCGGTGAAGGCAACCGAGAGCGATCCATCATTGGTACTAGTGCTTACTATTGATGGCGCTGAGGCGGTCGTTGCAGGGGTGCCATTCACCTCGGCTGACGCGTTCGACTCCCCGATGAAGTTGACCGTGCGAATTTTGAATCGATAGGTCATTCCATTGGTAAGGCCAGTGATGATGATTGGGTTCGCCAATGCTGACGATGGTGGACCGGTGAGATTTACCCACGCGCCATCATTGATGGAGTACGCGTAATTATCAAGCGGGTACCCACCATCAAGTCCTGGCGCAACAACGAGCGCGATCTGCTGGTTACCAACAATTACTGCAGAAATTGTTGGAGCTTCAGGCGCAGTTCCTGGACCAACGTTAGTTGCAAAGGTATGAGAAATTCCCTGACCTCTGCTGTTAGAAGCGCGGAGCGAAACTTGATAAGGAGTGCCATTGGCCAATCCGGAAATAGTGAACGTTGTCATTGATGCTGAGTTAGGCAACGTTATCCACGAACCAGAATTCAGCCTGTATTGATAACCAAGAATTGCACTTCCGCCCGTTGAGGAAGGAGCAGTGAAGGTTACTTGGAGCGCGCCATCAAGTGGTGCGACCGCTGTGATTGTTGGTGCGCCTGGTGTGGTGACTGGAGTGCCGGAAGCTGCTACGGAGACTGCACCCGCTCCGGCGCTATTTACAGCACGTAAGGTGATCGAATAGGCGCTTCCGTTGGTCAGTGATGTAAGAGTGAAAGTTGTGCTGCTACCCAGTGTGAATCCAGGGAGTGTGGCCAGCGAAGTCCATACGCCAGTGCCGATGCGATATTCGTAGGCCGTAATTGCGCTACCGCCGTTATCGGCTGACTCATTGAAGGTGACGACCAAGCTTGCTGCGCCAGGAGTAATCGAGACGATCGCTGGAGCGCTCGGTGGCGCAATTGGCTTACCCGATTCACGGCTAACCCCGCCGTAACCGGCAGCGTTCTTTGCCATAATCTGAATGTCGTAGCAGTTGCTCGTCAAAAGATTATCGAAGAGCAGCGAATTGGTCGCCGCAACTTCACTCCACGAGCTCCAGTTATCACTCCAGTTCAACGTGGCATAGGCGACGGCGCAGGCAGTGCCGTTACTTGGCGCTGCTACTGAACGGATGCGGTGGCTGATATTGGTTACTGCATTACCACCGCTGTTGACGGTGAAATTTATCGTGAGCGAAGTTGCTGTTGTGGTCACTGATGTGATTGCTGGCGCGAATGGCGTTGTGAATGGGATTGTGGCTGCGCCGTTCACAGTTGCGCCCACGCCGGCGGCATTGACTAATCGAATCTGTGGTGAGTAGGAAGTGCCGTTACTCAATCCAGTAATCACAAATGGTGATGTAGTGGCTGTGCTGCGAATCCAATTACTTCCACCATCAAGACTGTACTCAACTGCAGTGACGGCGCTTCCATTGGTGTTCGCAGAGTATGCAACAGAGAGCGAACCATTCCCTGAAGTGATACTGGAGATAGTTGGCGCTGATGGAGTGGTAAATGGCGTGCCTTGAACAATCGTGCTCCATGCTCCATCACCACCGCCATTTACCGCAAGGACTCGGACCGAATAAAGCTCGGCATTATTAAGGGTGTTGATAATGATCGGCGAACCAGAGATGTTCACTGAGGAAGACCACGTGCCAGAGCTGCCTCGAATCTGATACTTGTAACCAGTGATTGCGCTGCCGCCATTATTTGCCGGTGCGCTGAAGGAAATGGTGAGCGTGCTATCACCGGCCACTACCCCACTCACAACTGGTGCATCAGCTGGCGCGGTTGGTGCGCCACTTTCGGAGTTACTTGCCGGGCTCACGCCTTGGGCGTTAACGGCACGAATCTGCACTGTGTAAGTGACGCCATTTGTGAGATCGGAAATTGAAAGGTTTGAGGTACCGGTTAGCGCAAGCCAGGTTGCACCGCCATTAATGGAGAATTCGTAACCAGTGATTGGTGAACCGCCGGTAGCACCAGCAGAGAAAGTGATTGCTAACTTGCCTGGTTGTCCAACTATAGGTGCAACTGAGCTTAAGGTCGGTGCATCTGGTCTCGTGGCTGGCGTAATGGCAGCAGAGGCTGGGCTCCACTCTCCGCTACCAACGGAGTTAATCGCTCTAATGCGGAAGAAGTGTGCGGTTCCATTTGTCAGACCAGTAACAGTTGCCGCGGTTGCAGAAGTTGCATCATCAACAAATGATGTCCACGGTCCAGCGCTCGATGTTGCGAAAGCGATTTCATAATCGGTAATTGGTGCACCGTTGTTAGCAGGTGCACTCCATGTGATGAATGCGCTTGCCGCACTTCCGTTGCCACTAGGTGCTGTAGGTGCACTTGGCGCACCTCGCGGCGTTCCCGTTGCTACTTCAGAGACCAGGCCTGCACCAACAACATTGAGCGCAGTGACGCGAACGTTATAAAGGGTGCTATTTGTGAGGCCAGTTAGCGTTGCACTCGTTGCATCGCTACCAGTATTTGCAACCGCGACCACCCATGTTGGGGTCGCAGCAGCCACGGCGCGTTCAATGCGATAGCCAGTGATCACTGAGCCACCGGTATTTGTTGGCGCGCTCCAAGTGAGCGAAAGTTGTGCGTTGCCACTAGTGACGGCCAATGTTGTTGGTGCTGCAGGAGTGGTGCGTGGTGTGACCGTCAAGCTTGTGCTTGCAGCGCTGGTGCCGAATGCATTTGTCGCAGTGACTGTGACGGTGTATTCGCGTCCGTTGACCAATTCTCCAATGGTGCAGGTGAGCGCTCCGGTACTCCACGCGCAACTTCGCGGCGTAAGAGTTGGCGTACCAGAAGCTGTCGCCGTTGCTGTGTAACGAGTAATTGGCGATCCACCGATATTTGTTGGTGCAGTAAAGGCCACCACTGCGCTTTGATTGCCCGCTGTTACCGCAGTGAGGCTTGGTGCTCCGGGAGCGCCGCGAACTTCCAGAATGTTCGATGCGGCAGTAAAGGAACCAACACCAACGCCATTCTTCGATGCAACGCGGAAGATATATTTCTTACCTGCCTCAAGACCTGACACGGTCGCGCTCTCATTAGAGGAGACGCCATCATCAAATGTCTGCCACGAAACGGGTGAATCAACTGAGTATTGAACGACGTAATCACTTGGTGGTGGGAGCTCGATATTTGCACTCGCCGCTGCATATCGGACGATGACAACACCACTACCGCCTGCGCCGAGCGTTCTGTTGGAGCAGACCGCATTTCCCATTGCGCCACCGCCGCCACCTGTATTTGGGGCACCATCGTTACCGCAGATCGCGCCGCCCCCGTTGCCACCGTTGCCACCACCGCCGAGACCGCCGACGCCACCGGTGGAGTTCCATGATCCACCGCCACCGCCACCGCCGAAATAACTATTAGTGATAGCCGAGAGAAAACCGACGCCACCTGCGCTGGTATCAGCAGATGCTCCTACGCCTCCGGCGCCACCACCGCCGCCACCATTTCCAACTCGACGCGCACCGCTTGCGCCACCGCCACCAAATCCGGTGATGGAACCTGGTGCGGGGAATTGTGCTCCGTCAACGAGTAGCGATGGAGTGCGGAAGATTGGGCCGTAGAAACCTGCCCAATATCCTGCATCGAAACCAGTGATTGTTAATCGAACACTGGCAACTGCGCCTGAGTATGAGACTGAAACTGAACGGCTCTCGAGATTATGTTTGGTTGCTCCATTGAAGGTTTGTTGGGCAAGAACTCCGCCACCTGAATTAAGAAGTTCAACGCGAATGCTGTAGGTGTCAATCCGCTCACCTCGCCAGCCGATAATGTTATTAATACTGTTATCGACGCTTACATTGAATGTGACGTTCGAGGTAACCGTGATGTTAAGAGGAATTGTTCGAGTCAGGCTGGCTTGAATGTAGGAGAACTGCGCAACGCTTCCTTGGTTATTGACCATGCTTGCATTCGATGCGCTCCAGCCCCAGAAGGAATCTGCGCCGGTACTTGGCGTACCACCGAGAGTGATACCACCGCCGCTTCCGGGGTTGGCATGGCCACCACCACCGCCACCTGCGCCGATGACGCCGCGACCATTGGCATTCTTGGAGCCACCACCGCCGCCGCCGACTGCAGTGATCGTGCCAAAGGTGGAGCTACCACCATCTTGCGCTTGACCACCCACGGATTGACTTGTTGCACCACCTGCACCGACATTGACGTTAAAGGTATTTCCGGCGGTAACGCTCTGACCGAGACGTTCAACAACTGCACCGCCGCCGCCACCACCAGCTGCATCAAATCCAGCGCCACCACCGCCACCTACGACGAGGACATCGGCTGTTGTGACACCCGTTGGCACAGTCCATGAGTTGACGCCTGGATTGGTGAATCTCAAAACGCAATTGTTGCCATCGCGAGAAATTTGCACGCCACCGGAATTACCGACGTTCGCAGCGCAGCCACGCACTGGCGCAGCAACGGCACCAGTTGGATTCTGGAAGAAATATCCAGTGCCATTTGTGACACGAGTTCCATTGGGAAGATCCCAGAAAAGACTGACAACGTCGCCACCGCCGTTCTCACCGAACATGAGGCGAATCGGATACATCGTGTCGGCGACGAGATTGATGGAGCCAACGCGCGTGACAACGGGATGAAGTCCACCGTTGTTGACCACTGCATTACCTACAGTGAATCCTGAAGTTGCGGTATCTCCTATCCAGAGATGGCTGGCATCATCTGAGGAGAGATAGAAACGATAAACACCACTGACGGGCGCTTTAAAGAATCCAACCCACTGCCAAGAGTAGAAATCAGCATTGCTTGAGAAGTTGAAGATGCTCGTGGAATTTACGGGAGTTCCAGTACCCGAGAAGAGCGATGCGGTATTGAAGAAATTCACATTGTCGTTGTAATAACCCACATAGCGCTTGCCAAGTAATCCAGGAGTAAAGGTAGTGGCATCAACAGTTGCTTTGGCTTCAACTGTTCCTACTCCACCAGTTGGCTTCTTCCAGGTTAAGACTGCGCTAGTTGATGTGGTTGCATCAACAGTTGCCACAAGGGTCGTTGGTGCAAGTGGCGCAGTTCCCACGGCAATTGGATTGGACACTTCGGAGTTCGGGCTACTTCCGAGCGCATTTACCGCGAGCACTCGGAAGATGTAGGTCATGCCCGCTGTGAGAGATGAAACGGTTGCGCTAGTAGCTGTGGAGGCTGATCGCGCAACCGTAGTCCAGGTGTTTCCGCTATCTGATGAATACGAAATGATGTAGTTGGTGATTGGCGAGCCATTGGCGCTCGCTGCGCTCCAGGCGATGGTGATTGATGTTCCATCGGAGGAGCCGGAAGGTTTGCCTGGTGCATCTGGAAGTGATGCCGGAGTGAAGCTCGTGGAACTTGAGGAGAATGAACTGGTGCCTTGCTCTGAAATTGCTGCAATGCGGAATATATATGGAGTGCCGTTAGTTAAACCTCGAACCGTCGTTGCCGTCGTTGGTGAAGTTCCATCCACGAAGGTGGTCCACGTTGCACCGCTATCTGCGCTGTATTGAATTGTGTAATCACTGATCGTGCCACCGTTGGCACTTGGCGCTGCCCACACTAGTGATACGCCCCCTACCGTGAGCGACGGAACTGGCGCAGTGGGTGCGCCTGGCGAGCCGCGGAGTGTGATTGACGTTGATGGCGCTGATGCAACAGAAGTTCCAGCTGCATTTGTGGCGGTCACTGTGAAGGTGTACGGAATACCCAGGTTTAACCCAGTGACCGTTATTGGGGAGGCAGTGCCAGAGGCAGTGGAACCGTTTGATGCTGTAACCGTGTACGCAGTGATTGTCGAACCACCATTTGTCGTAGGAGCGGTGAATGCAACAGTTGCCGAATTAGGATCGCTATCAATGAATATCTGCAACTTCCACGTTGCAGTATCAAAGTTCGTTCGCTGCGCAAAAGTCCAATCCGGGTTTCCACTCTGCAAGTAGTTTCCAAAACCAATATCTGGATTGCTGTCATAGTGACGATTCCACGCAAGAACTGTCTGTAAATCGGTCAAGTTATGGACCTGGAAGGAACCGTAGTTTGCACCTCCTGCAGAGGTGTCGTCATAGTCATACGTTCCACCGTTGCCGGCCGGCAAGATTCCAGTTGTTCCTTGCGAATAGTTATATGGCCAGAGTTCTAGGCGCCCTGATTTCCCTGTGCCATTGGCGACTGCGCTAGCAACTCCAGTGAAGCCAGGCCAATTCGAATCAATATTTAAGTTAGTCACATTGACTTTAATTACGCGCTGATCATTGATATCTGGAATAGCAAGTGTTGCGATTGTGGCGCCACTCCATTTGTCGAAGGATACGTCTGCATAGCGAAGTACGCCGTTGTAGTTGACTTCCATGCGATAACGAATCCGATTAAATGACGCGCCAGCAGCGGTGAGTAGCGCCGCCTGATCCGAGCCACCTTTTCCAAACCCAGTCGAATACACAATTGCATTTCCTGAACGAGTGGGTGAAGTGGTTTGGTAAACAAGCTTCCAGCTATCTTGAACCACCGGAGTGACAGTGGTGATTGCCGGCGCGCCTGGAACAGTTCGTGGCGTGGAGGTAATTGAACTTGATGGAGCGCTAGAACCTTGTGCATTAATTGCTACAACAGTAAATGAATAGCTAGTGCCATTCGTAAGTCCGGTAACTGCGCAACTCAAAGGACCGCTCGTCCATGTGCAGGTGCCTCCGCCAGAAGATGCACTCACAAGGTAAGAGGTGACACCGCCGCCCGTGTTGGCTGGCGCGCTCCACGAAATGGTGACTTGACCATTACCTGGAGTGGCAGCTAAGCCGGTTGGCGAACCAGGGGTGGCTCTGATTGCAAAGGAAACAGTTGGCGATGTGGCTGCGGTGAAACCACCAGTCTCGGTGATTGTTGCGGAGACCGAACATGTACCTGTGTTAAGGAATGCAACTACACCTGTGCTTGCATTAATCGTACAAACTGATGAAGTGCTCGTTGCATAAGTAATTGTGCCAATGCCAACACCTGCAGAAGGGGTTGCCACAATCGTAGGCGCGGTACCAGTACGTGCATACCCTGCCTGATAACTATCAAAGTTAATCGCAATAGTCCGATTGGTGTTCCATCTTGCGTAAATAGTGAGGTTGCTTGTTGCTACAGGTGAGTATGGTGATGTAAGCGCACTGCCGCCGCTTGTTGCTAAGAACCAACCAACAAATGTGGAGCCCGCAAGAGTTGGGGTGGCTGGAAGTGTGAGCGATCCCCCCGTTAGGAAGGTGGAGCTGGCAACGGCGCTGCCACCTAACGTGTCAAAGGTGACGGTATTCGTATTTGCGGTCCATTGCGCGAAAAGCGTGAAGCCAGCAGTGTTTGTGGGGTTGTATGAGGAACCACCGCGAACTTGAATCCAGTTTGACGTGGTGCCCGATAGCGCGAAGCCGGCGAGAGTTCCATTATTGGTTCCGGTGCTGCTCGTGGCAGTTGTAACTCCAGTATTCGTGGCGCCGGCGCTACCTTGATTTAACGAATAATGTGCAACAAGACCGCTCTCACTCCCCGTTAAAGTGGAGTTCATTGAACCACTAATTTCAGATGCGCTACGTGCAACATTCCAAAAACGAACGTCATACATTTTGCCAACAAATTTTTCTGATCCACCGCGCGATCCAATATAGATAGGGTCACTGCGAGTGCCAATTGTTGACGTTACATTTCGGCTGGCACTTAGAACGCCATCAACATAAATTCTCATCGTCGATCCGTCATAAGTACCGGCAACGTGGTGCCAATTACCATCATTCACTATTGCCGACGAATACAACCAACTTCCTCCGCCAACATTGCTTACTCCGTTTAAGTAGAAGGCGGCTTTACCGGTATTACCCGCGATATTTGTTGCTAGATAAAATGATGCTTCGTTCTTTGTAGTGATGTATTGATCGATAGTGCTTGTGGTGTTTATCCAGGCTTCAACGGTAATGTTATTCGTGAAATTGAAATCGTTTGCGTGTGGAACCGAAATATCACCGGCTCCATCAAAAGCCAATCCGTTGGCGGCAGTTGTCATAGGTGCAACTGGGCTTCCACCAGATGCAGCTGCATACCAACCGTTGAAGGTGTAGCCGGCTCGAGTTGGTGCTGCAGGCAAGGTGAGCGAGGTGGCAGTGGTCCAGCTTTGAGATGGAACGGTGGATCCGCCCTGCGCATCAAAAGCAACGGTGTTGGTGTTGGCAGTCCACTGCGCATATAGCGTGAAGTTTGCAGTGTTAGCTGGCGAGTAAGAGCCGCTTCCGCCACCCACTCTTGTTCCACCAGATGCCGCATCGTACCAACCATTAAATGTGTATCCAGCGCGAGTTGGCGTTGCGGGAAGTGTCAACGAAGCGCCGGTGCTCCATGTCACCGACGAGACTGCAGACCCGCCCTGAGTTGAATAAGTAATAGTGTTGGAATTTCCATTCCATTTTGCGTAAAGATTTGACGCGGCACTCGGTAAAGTGAAATTTGACCCGCCTGCGTAGACAGTTCCAGTCCCTAACGCATTATCGGTCCATCCGGCAAAGGTGTAACCAGTTCGCGCCAAAGTTCCAGTGTTACCTAGAACGGTTGCCGCTCCCCCAACAAAATATGAAGTGGAATCGACAGGAACACTTCCAGAAGTATTTGAATTGCCGTTATAAGTTAACGTTGCAGCG
>VFQT010002789.1_pt1 | contig 17137 bp, 20 predicted proteins | sample 3512381 | NCBI WGS metagenome assembly VFQT01 (sample SAMN10412376, study PRJNA504923) | tailings metagenome | isolation source: Relicate 2 Philex TSF3 active mining site | place: Philippines: Tuba, Benguet | collected 2017-08-29
GTGCCGTCACCGGCGACGTCGTCGGTCTTCTTGGCGACCTCCTTGACGAGCTCGGCGCCGATCTTCTCGTACGGATCTTCGAGGTCGATCTCCTTGGCGATCGACACGCCGTCGTTGGTGATGGTGGGGGCTCCCCACTTCTTCTCCAGGACGACGTTGCGGCCCTTGGGACCGAGGGTGACCTTGACGGCGTCGGCGAGCACGTTCATGCCGCGCTCGAGAGACCGGCGGGCCTCCTCGTCGAATGCAATCATCTTTGCCATGGGGGCTGTTCCTCCGGGAACGTCCGAAACGGTTTCGCTCTCGCGAGCGCTTGTCACTCACAAGTGGAGAGTGCTAACGAGAAAGTTAGCACTCGGATGCCGCGAGTGCAAACCGTGAGGCTCCGAACCGACGCCTGCGCACGGGGTCCCGGCTCCGCGCCCTTCCGCAGGACGGACTACACGCAGGAGTAGTTGCCGCCCACCAGGCCACCGGGATTGGAGGCCCGCGTCCCGGGCCAGACAGCGGCGCACTTGGCATCCGCCTCGGTCGCGTTCGCCGCGTAGACCACGTTCGGGCCCGTGGACCCCGCGGTCACGATGCAGCTGGAATCGCTGTAGATCGTGGCGCCCGCAGCCAGCGACCAGCCACCGAGGTAGTTGACGTACTGCCCCATGAGGTTGAACCTCGTGCATCCGGCGGTGACCCACGGTGCCGGGCCGGTGTCACGGGCCCACACGACGGTGCGTGTACAGACCCAGCCACCCCGGCCGCTGCCGGGCCAGGAGGACCAGGAGGGGGTCCACTCACGCTGGCCCGACCAGGTCGACTGCCATGGGGTCTCGTCGGCAGGCGCCACACATCGGGAATCCTGGGCCGGCCGCTGGTACTCCTGCACCCACGCCGAATCGGCCGCCGCGGGAAGGGGCGATGCGGCGACCACCATCAGGGCGCCGACGGCGCCTGCCAGGGCCAGCATCCGGAGCCTCATCGCACACCTCCTCGCTCCATCGATCCGCCTGTTCCGCGCATGCCGTGGTTCGGCCGCCCCGCGGGCGACGGTCCCACTACTCCGTCGGGACGGTCCCCCCGCCCAGGGCGGCCACGGCCGACCTCTGGGCCGTCCGGAACGCCTGCTGTGCGGGCGTGGCGTCCGCGCCGGCCGTGGAGTCGAGCCAGGCCAGCGCGTACGGCTCCCAGAGCACCCCCGCCTGGGGGGCGTTCGGCATCGTCACCCCGTCGACGCCGGCGTTGCCGATGGCACGGATCCGACCGCCGCCGGTCGCAACCGTCTCGGCGGCCTTGATGTTCGCGGGGTACTGCCCCGACGCGGCCGCCAGCTTCTGCTGCGCCCCCTCACGGGCGAAGGTCGTCGTCATGAGCGTCCTGACCTGCTCCTCGACCCCGTGCTTGGCCGCGAAGGAGCTGGCCATGAAGCCTTGCACGGTCAGCAGCGGAGCCGTCTTCACCCCGGACACCATGGGCGGGATGGAGCCGATCCGGTAGGCGAAGTCGAGGTCGAGCAGGGACTGCAGCTCCTCGGGGCCGGCGAGCCAGAAGGGGGACTTCCCGCGCGCGAACGCCCGCTTGGCCTGGTCGGCGCCGAGAGCGGACGACAGCAGGCCGCTGGAGTTCCAGGTGTTGATCTGGTCGGCGCGCGCCCGGAAGTCCTTGTTCGACAGGCCCACGTCGGCGAGGTCGAGGCTGCCGTCGGAGCTGCGCCCGAACAGGTAGCCGCCCAGGCCGCTGAACAGCGGGTACGTCGTCCACGGAGACGTCCCCTCCCCCTGCGCGAGCGCGAAGGGGATGGTGACCTTCTTCTCCTTCTTGGTGATCTTCAGGGCGAGGTCGCTGAGCTCGCTGAAGGTGCGCGGCTGCGTCGGCACGAGGGCGGTGTTGGTGATGAGCGCCAGATTGCTGATCTGCACGGGCAGGCCCAGCTGCTGCCCCCCGACCACCGACCCAACGAGCACGTTCGGCCGGAACTGGCTGCGGATCCGCTTCTTCAGCTCGATCGGGGCGAGCAGCCCCGCGTCGGCCAGCTCACCCGTCCAGGCAAGGTCGCCCCAGATGATGTCGGGCGCCTGCTTGGCGCCGACGCCTGCGAGCTCCGCGCGGACGTTCGCCGGATCCTTCTCCACGACGGTGACGGGAACGCCCTGGACGCCGTTGGGGACGAGGTCGCGGATGACCTGGGCATGGGTGGGGTCGGACCAGATGACGATGGAGTCGGCAGCATGCGCAGGAACGGCCGCCATGCCCGCTGCCGCCAGAGTCGCCGCGACCACTCCGGACAGGATCCGGGTCATCACTCGCATTGCAGCACCCCCACGATGTCGATGCCCGCCATCGTACGTTCGCGACCGGTAAGGGAACCGGCAGTGACATACCCGCGATCTGCGGGCGGGCCGAGCCGTATCCGCGCCCTAGGCCTCCATGCCGAGGCGACGGGCGGAGCGGGCCCGCTGACGGGAGGCCCGCATGCGGCGCAGGCGCTTGACGAGCATCGGATCGAAGGCGAGGGCGGCCGGATCGTCGATGAGGCCGTTCAGGATCTGGTAGTAGCGGGTGCCGCTCATGTCGAACAGCTCGCGGATGGCCTGCTCCTTGGCCCCGGCGTACTTCCACCACTGACGCTCGAACTCCAGGATCTGGCGATCCCGTGCGCTCAGCGCATCCTGGTGGGCATCCCGGTGGGCGTCCCGCGCGTGCCCGGCTTCCATGTTCGCTCCCTCGTCGGTCGACCCAGCGCCGTCATCGTACGGGTTGAATTCCATCGGTGTCATTCACCTCCCCCGATCCGTCGCCCTCAGGTGTCGCCCGACTCCTGCTGCTCGCGGGTGCGCCGGTCCAGTTTCTCGCGAACCGCCCGCCGGTGCCGCTCGCGACGCCGATCCCGCGCGCGAATCAGCAGCCAGGAGAAGGCGTACCCGAGGCCGTTGGTGGCCCAGTGCAGGCCCATGGGTGCGAGAACGCTGCCCGAGAGCAGCCGCAGGAAGGCGAAGACGACCCCGGCCACCGAGGTGGTCAGGACGCTCAGCGCCACCGCGAGGATGTTGCCGCGACGTCCCTGACCCACGACCGAGCCCAGCGCCGGGTTCTGCTCGTGGGTGCCGATGCTGGGCAGGATGTGCCAGAGCCCGAAGATCAGCGACGACAGCACGATGCCCCACACGAGACCGAACCGCCGGGCCAGCATCGAGAACAGCACGGCCCGGAAGGCGATCTCCTCCAGCAGGACCGTGCCGAACGGCACCTCCACCAGCGCCTGGAACACCATGCGCCCGCCGCTGAGGTCGCTCATCCGCTCGTCGTGGAAGGCCGTTCGCGTGCGCCGGAAGGCCGAGCCCACGAGGTAGACACCGGTGACGAGCGCGATGGACGCCCCGGCCCAGACGAGGCCCGGAAGCAGGTAGCTCCAGCCCAGCCCCATGTCGGTCCAGGTGTTGCCGTCGAGCAGGCCGATGGCCAGCAGGAGGACGGACCCGCCGAAGGCCCACAGGAGATAGTGCGTCTGCGGGGCGACCCGGTTGTTGACGATGTTCAGCACCACGAGCAGCGCGATGACCACCGCGACCGGCCACCAGGCCAGTCCGGTCTCCTGGGCCGGGTAGACGAGTTCGAACATCCGGATTGCAGTGTAGGAGGGCAGGCGTCAGCAGTGCCCGCCCGAGACGAGGAGGGCAGGCGTCAGCAGTGCCCGCCCGAGACGAGGAGGGCAGGCGTCGGCAGTGCCCGCCCGAGAACCGGAGCGCAGGGCATACTCGAGCAGTGCCCGAGGACCGCAGCGTGCTGACGCGACCGGGCCCCGAGCCGACCTCGACCCACCACTACGGCAGCGATCCGGACCAGATCCTCGACGTCTACCCGGCGGAGCCGGGCGGTCCAGGGGTCCCCACGGTCGTCTTCGTCCACGGCGGCTACTGGCGGCCGGACTACGACCGCCTCCACGCACGCTCGGCCGCCTCAGCCCTCGCCGCTGCCGGATTCCCGACGGCCCTGATCGAGTACCGACGCCGGCCCGGCGACCCCGACGCGACCGTCGCCGATGTCGTCGCGGCCATCCGTGCCGTGGCCGCAGGCGCGGCTGGCCTGCCCGCCGGGCCGGTCATCGCGGTCGGTCACTCTGCCGGCGGCCACCTCGCGCTCGTCGCCGCGGCGCAGGACGGTGTGCCGATCGCCGCCTGCCTCGCGCTCGCCCCGATCGCCGACCTGCACATGGCCGAGGACCTCGACCTCGACGGGGACGCTGTTCGGGCCTTCCTGGGCGTGCCGGCCGCAGAGCGACGCGACCTTGACCCCTGCCACCTGCCGGTGGCGACGTCCACCGTGATCCTGCACGGCGAACGGGACTCCGTCGTGCCTCACTCCGTGTCCAGGTCCTACGCGCATGAGGCGGGTGTCGTCCTGCTGCCCGGCACCGGCCACTTCGAGCTCATCGATCCGACCAGTGAGGCATGGCCGGGCGTGATCGCCCATCTGCGCGCGATAGCCCCTGCCGCCGGTATTGAATGAGGGCATGACGGACACGCGCGAGGACACTGCTCTCGCGCTGGACGCGGAGCCGGACGTCGCCCTGCGCCGCGACGACTTCCTGATCCCCTCCGCCTCGGGGGGCGACTTCCCGCTGGCCGCCTACCTCGCCGGCAACTCCCTGGGCCTGCAGCCCCGGGCCACCCGGGACGAGGTCCTGGCCGACCTCAGCGCCTGGGAGGAGTACGGCGTCCACGGCCACCTGCAGGCACAGCGCCCCTGGTTCCCGTATCACGAGGACCTTCGCGACCCTGCCGCCCGACTCGTGGGAGCGCTGCCCCGCGAGGTCGTCGTCATGAACTCGCTCACCGTCAACCTGCACGTCCTGCTGGCCAGCTTCTACCGACCGACCGCGATCCGGCACCGCATCGTGATCGAGGATCGCGCGTTCTCCTCGGACTCCTACGCAGTGCGCAGCCATGTGGCCTTCCGTGGGCACGATCCCGACACCGCCGTGCTGCGACTGAAGCCGCGCCCGGGCGAGGACGTGCTGCGCACCGAGGATGTCGTGGCCACCCTCCATGACCATGCGCACTCCATCGCGACGGTGATGATCGGCGGCGTCAACTACCTCACCGGCGAGGTCATGGACATGCCGACCATCACTGCGGCCGGACACGAGATCGGTGCCTTCGTCGGATGGGACCTGGCGCATGCCGCGGGCAACATCCCGCTGCACCTGCACGACTGGGACGTCGACTTCGCCGCGTGGTGCTCGTACAAGTACCTCAACTCCGGACCCGGAGCCGTGGCCGGAGCGTTCGTCCACGAGCGGCACCTGGAGGACCCGCAGGTGCCGCGCCTCGAGGGATGGTGGAGCACCGAGCCGGTCGGCCGGTTCGAGATGCACCCGGAGTCCGCGCCACAGGCGAGCGCCGACGCATGGTCGATGTCGAATCCGCCGATCCTGGCGATGGGGCCGGTGCGCACGTCGCTGGAGCTCTTCGATGAGGTGGGCATGGCTGCCCTGCGCGCGCGAAGCCTGCGTCTCACCGGCTACCTGCGATCCCTGCTCGAGCCCCTCGCGACATCTGCGGGGTTCGCCATCATCACCCCGGCGGAGGATGAGCGCCATGGCGCACAGCTGTCGGTGCGCGTACCCGTCGATGCCGACGACCTCACCGCGCGGCTGTACAGCAACTGGGGGGTGGTGGCAGACGACCGTCGACCCGACATCGTGCGCCTGGCGCCCGCACCGCTGTACTGCACATTCCACGACTGCTGGCGCGCCGCTGAAGCGCTGAGCCAGGAGCTGACCGGGAAGGGGATCGGATGAGCACGCCGAGCACGATGCGGGTGGCGGTGGTCGGTGGAGGACTCGTCGGATCCCTGCTGGCCTGCTACCTGGGCAGGCGCGGATACGTCGTCGACGTCTACGAGCGCCGGACGGACCCGCGGCTCGGGGTCTCTGACCAAGGACGCTCGATCAACCTGGCCCTCTCCGAGCGTGGGCTCGATGCACTCCGACGCATCGACCTCGTCGACACCGTGATGGCTCCGGCCCTGCCGATGCACGGCCGGATGGTGCATGACATCGCCGGTCGCACGAACTTCCAGTCGTACTCGGCCGGAGGCGACCGCGCCATCAACTCGATCGGCCGCAGTGCGCTGAACGAGACTCTCCTCGACGCAGCAGAGGCAACGCCGGGCGTGACCCTGCACTTCGGTGTGCGCACGACGGGGTATGGACTCGGCCCCAACTCCCTCGCCCTCGCCCGGGGTGACGAGGTCGAGGTCATCGAGCCCGACATCGTGATCGCGGCCGACGGGTTCGGCAGTGCCGTCCGCCAGTCCCTCGAGGCCGCCGGACGCATGAGCGTGCGGACGGAGCCGGAGGATCACGGCTACAAGGAGCTCACCATCCCGGCGGTCGACGGGCAGTTCGCGATGGATCCTGACGCCCTCCACATCTGGCCGCGCGGGTCGTCCATGATGATCGCCCTGCCGAACCCGGACAGGTCCTTCACCTGCACGCTGTTCTGGCCCCGGGAGGATCTCGAGGCGCTCACGACGCCGGAGCAGATCCTGCGGCACTTCACCGAGGTCTACCCCGATGCCGTGCCTCTCATGCCCACACTCGTCGAGGACTACCTCGCCAACCCGAACGGGCTCCTCGCCACGCTGCACGTCGACCCGTGGCAGGCCGACGGCAAGGTCGCGGTCATCGGTGACTCCGCGCACGCGATCCTGCCGTTCTTCGGCCAGGGCGCGAACGCGGGCTTCGAGGATGTCGTCGAACTCGACCGATGCCTCGACGAGACCGGCGAAGACTGGACCCTCGCACTGCCGATGTACCAGCAGCGGCGCCAGCCGAACGGCGAGGCGATCGCCTGGCTGGCGAAGGAGAACTTCATCGAGATGCGCGACAAGGTGGCATCGCCGGTCTTCCGCGCGACCCGGACCGTCGAGCACACGCTCGAGCGCCTGCTGCCCGGGCGCTATCTGTCCCGCTACGAGATGGTCTCCTTCACCACCATCCCGTACGCCGAGGTGATCGAGCGCGACAGGCGACAGCGCGGCACCGTCCTGGCCACCCTCGCCGGTGTCGGCGCGGTGGCGGTGGGCACCACGATCGGGCTCGTGACCCGCGCCGCGCGCAAGGGGGCCTGATGACCACCGAGAGTCACCTGCTGGGCCACAAGGCCAAGCCTCGGGGCCGCTTCCCCCACGCCAAGCGCGCCGGGGACTTCATCTACGTCTCCGGCACCTCGAGCCGGCGTCCGGACGACACGTTCGTCGGCGTTGACATCGTCGACGGCCAGAAGGTGCTCGACGTGCGCCTGCAGACCGCGGCGGTGATCGAGAACATCCGCGACATCCTCAACGCCGCGGGGGCCGACCTCACCGATCTGGTGCAGGTCACGTCGTACCTCGTCGACATGGCCGACTTCGCGGCCTACAACGAGACCTATGGGCAGTACTTCGACGAGACGGGGCCCACCCGAACGACCGTCGCGGTGAGGGAGCTGCCGCATCCGGACCTGCTCATCGAGATGCAGGCCGTCGCATACAGGCCGGAGGGATCCAGATGAGCGACACCAGTGACCTCACGACAGCGCTCGACTTCGACGCGTGGCTCGCCGAGCACGGGCCCAACCTCAAGCCCCCGGTCGGCAACAAGGAGGTGTTCCCGGGTCAGCAGGACTTCATCGTCATGGTGGTCGGCGGTCCCAACCAGCGCACGGACTACCACGTCGACCCCTACGAGGAGGTCTTCTACCAGCTCAGGGGCACGATGCACGTGAACCTCATGACACCAGACGGGCCGGACCGCGTGACGATCAGCGCCGGGGAGATGTGGGTGCTCCCCCGGTTCATGCCGCACTCCCCGCAGCGCCCCGAGGCCGGCTCGATCGGCCTGGTGTTCGAGCGCCCACGCGAGCCAGGCGTACTGGAGCACTTCCAGTGGTACTGCCCGTCGTGCTACGCGCTCATCCACGACGTGGAGCTGCAGGTCACCGACATCGTGGTCGACCTGCCGCCCGTGTTCGAGGCCTTCTACTCAGACGAGCAGGCCCGCACCTGCGGCCAGTGCGGGGCTGTGCACCCGGGCAGGGGGTAGCGGGTGGCCCCCGTCATCGACGTCCACACGCACGTCGTCCCGCCCGGCTGGCCCGCACTGGGATCACCAACGGATCCGTGGCTGCGCATGGACTCCACGACAGCAGCGACGATCATGCTGGGCGACCGGGAGTTCCGGCGCATCACCGACGCGTGCTGGAATGCCGACACCCGGCTCGCCGACATGGAGGCCGACGGGGTCGACATGCAGGTGGTGCTTCCGACACCTGTCTTCTTCGGCTACGACCGCGATCCCGCCGATGCCGCGCGGATCGCCGGCATCTTCAACGACCTCGCCCTCGAGATCACCGCGCAGGCCCCGGAGCGACTCCTCCCCTTCTGCCAGGTGCCGCTCCAGGACACCGATGCGGCCGTGGCCGAACTCGATCGCTGCATCGCCAACGGCCATCGCGGCGTCGAGATCGGCAACCACGTCGGAGACCTCGACCTCGACGACGCGCGCATCCTCGAGTTCCTCCGGCACTGTGCCGAGCGCGATGTCGCCGTCTTCGTCCACCCCTGGGACATGCCGGTGACCCCGCGCACCGATCCATGGATGCTCGAATGGCTCGTGGGGATGCCGGCCGAGACACAGCTCAGCCTGCTCCACCTCGCCCTGGGCGGCGCTTTCGACCGCCTGCCGGAGGATCTCCGTCTCGGCTTCGCCCACGGCGGCGGCTCGTTCGCGTACTGGTGCGGCCGGGCCGACAACGCCTGGCACCAGCGCCGCGACCTCGTCGGCGCCGACAGCGAGCACCCGCCGAGCCACTACGCGGGCCGCGTGTACGTCGACTCCGTCGTCTTCACCCCGGCTGCACTGCAGATGCTGGTCGCCGTGCACGGAGCCGACCGAGTCGTGCTCGGCAGCGACTACCCGTATCCGCTCGGCGAGCGACCGGCCGGAGCGGTCATCCGGGCGACCGACCTGACCGAGCATGAGCGTGGCCGGCTCCTCGGCGCGAACGCCCGGGACTTCCTCGGGATCGACTGATCACGCTCAGCCGCTGAGGGTCCGCGCTCAGACCACCTCGAGGCGACGCCCGCGCAGGCGTGCACTCTCGTGAGCCGGTGCTCCCGTCGTGCGCACCATCATGCGCGTGCGGTCTCCTCGGAACAGGTCGTGCGAGAACTCGAAGATGGCGCCGCTGGCATCGGTCGTCGTGCGCGTCACCGACAGCAGGGGATGGCCCGGCTGCACGGCGAGGATCGAGGCCTCCTGCTCTCCCGCCAGGACGATCTCGATCCGCTCGACGGCCTCCTGCGGACGCAGCCCGTACTCCCGGTCGAGCAGTTCGTACAACGAGCCGCCCAGTTCCTTCTCCGGAAGTCCGGGCACCCGATCGGCGGGGAGCACGGCCTGCTCGAGCGAGATGGGGCTCTCGTCGGCGAATCGGATGCGCACCAGGTCCACGACGAAGTCCGACTCCGCGATGCCGAGCGCGCGCGCCGCCTCGGGGCCGGCCACCCGCACACCGACGCTCACGACGCGCGAGCCCGCCGCGAATCCCTGGTCGCGCAGGAGGGACGGAACGCCGACGATGCGGGAGAGATCGCGTTCGACCTTCGGCGGGGCGATGAACGTGCCCCCGCCTCGACCGGGAACCCGCCGTACGACACCGGCCCGTTCGAGCGCACCGAGCGCCTGACGCAGGGAGGAGCGGCTCACGCCGAGGGTCACGGCGAGATCACGCTCGGCACCCAGCCGCTGGCCGGGCTGCAGCTGACCGTCCTCGACCATGTCGAGCAGCCGCCGACGGGCGTCCTCGCTCGTCGGGCCCAGCGGAGTCGCCTCCGTGGCCCCGGGATCCCCCCGTCCCTGCACCTGCTCCACGCTGGAACTATCCCATGGCCTCGAGCGCCGCGAGGGACTCCGGCAGCACCTGGCCGCCATCGACCACCAGGGCCTGACCGGTGACGTAGGCGGCCTCATCCGTGGCGAAGAAGAGAGCGGCATTGCCGATGTCGTCGACCTCGCCGAGGCGCCTCTGCGGGATCGACGCCTCCATCGCCGCGCGGTATTCCGGACCGAGGTCGGCGAGTCCCTCCGTCGCGATGTTGCCGGGAAGCACGGCGTTGACGGTGATGCCGAACGGCGCGAGCTCGATCGAGGCAGTGCGCATGAAGCCCAGCTGCGCCGCCTTGCTGGCGCCGTAGTGCGACCAGCCCGGATATCCGGTGATGGGGCCGGTGATCGACGACGTCAGGATCACGCGGCCGGCACGCGAGGCCTTCAGCGCAGGAAGGCACGCCTGCACGCTGAGCAGAGTTCCCTTGACGTTCGTGCCGAGGACTGCGTCCATGTCGGCCTCGCTCATGTCGGCGAGCTTGGAGTCGGGGAAGATGCCCGCGTTGGCGCAGAGCACGTCGATGCCGCCGTTGGCCTGGATCGCAGCCGCCGCCATCGCCTCACAGGACGTCCTTGAGGCGACGTCGCCGAGGAAGGACGTGACGCGCCCACCGCCGAGGTCGTTGAGCTCACGGCACACCGCCTGCGCGTCGGACTCGCTGCGGCCGGTGATGAGGACATTGGCCCCTGCGCGGGCGAACACCCGGGCGATGCCCTTGCCGATGCCCTTCGTGGCTCCGGTGACGATGACCGAGCGACCCTCGACGGATGTGAACATGTCTTCCTCCAATGACGGTGACACAGGGGCTAGGTGAACGATCGGGCCAGGTACTCCTCCGCGAGGCGGCAGCTGTCGGTCGTGTACTGCGGACCCATCTGCTGCGCGGTCTCGGTGGCCGCGTGGGAGCCGATCCAGGCGACGAGCAGCAGCCGACGCAGCATGACGAAGGTCGGCAGCTCGCGCTCCTCGTCCTCGCTCAGCGTCGCGACGGAGCGGTAGCCCTCGACCCAGGAGGCGATCAGCTCGGGCACGTAGGGCTCGTGCTCGATGAAGGACAGGGACGAGCCGAGGTCGTACAGGTACCAGCTGAGCCCGCAGTCGTCGAAGTCGATGACGGTCACGTCAGGGCCCTGCACGAGCAGATTCGCCAGGCGCATGTCCGCGTGGACGAGCCCGAACCTCTCGGGCGACGTCCCCCACGCGGCGAGCCGGGACCGCAGGCGCTCGGCGCACGCGCCCAGAACGGCCTGCTCCTCGCGCCCGACGCCCATGCCGTCCTGCCACCGACCCCAGTGCCCACGATCCCCGAGCGAGGTCTCGTAGTCCCAGGTGAATCGCGTGAATCCCGTTGGGGTGCGCCAGGCGCGCGCATGCTGATGCAGGCGGGCGGTGATGGCCCCGAGTGTGACGAAGTCCTGGACGAGTCGACCCTCGTCCGGCTCCCGGCCCTCGACCCACGCGAAGCGCACCACGAAACGGCTGTCGCCGTCGGGTGCCTGCGCCACGACGACCGGCTCCCCCGATCGCGCCGTCAGGAACGGCGGGGTGGCCACGACCTCGGCCTCACGCAGCGCCGTGATCCACGCCAGCTCGCTCTCGATGGCGGCCCGAGTGTGGTAGTCGGTGCGATGCACGCGCAGCACGGACTCCTCGCCGGGAATCGCGATGCGGAAGGTCGCGTTCTCCGAGACGTTGAGCAGGGTCAGGGGCGCGTCGGGGGGAAGGCCGTACGCCGGCAGCGCGAGACGCGCGAAGTCCTCGAACTCCGATCCGGCCACCGCTGCCTCCCTGTGACGTGATCCGACTAGTTGTCGCGGCCCTGCACGGCCAGCAGGGCCGCGCCGATCGCGTCGCGGGCCACGCTCACCGACTCCGTCGAGCCCGCAATGTAGACCCGACCGGCGGCCCCGATCATCTGAACGTCCACGAGAGTGACGTCCGGAGCCGCCTTCTCCGCCTCGTTCGCGGCCACGGCCGCGAAGAGCGCCGGGGTCATCTCGAAGACCAGGAGGCTCTGCCCCGGAAGGAGCATGGACGCCTGCCGGGTCCGGTTGATGATGACCGCATGCTGGTCGCCGATGTCCTCGATCACGTCGTGGTAGAGGATCCGCGGCCGCAGCTGGTCATCCGGCTTCGCGCCGATCCCTCGCAGGATCGCCTGCCCTGCCTCGTGCACCACGGCCGGATCGTCGCCGTGGATCTCGAGCACGCCGAACTGACGCTCGACGAACAGGATGCCCGGCTCGATGCCGTCCGACGAGCGCAGCGCCAGGTTCGTCACGCGCTCGATGGCAAGGCCCGGAGCCACCTCGACGATGAGCGCGTGCTGACCCGCATAGGGCGGGTAGCCACGCGCCCGGGTGGGCGTCCCGAGATATGCGGCGAACTGCGGTTGGAGATCCTCCAGCGGCAGGTAGACGCGCAGCTCGGGCGAAGGTGTCGGAGGAAGTCCGCTCACGCCTCAGCCGCGACCGTGAAGTGCCGGCCGAGCTCACCATGCGGGCGAGGGATGACGTGGACGCTCACAAGCTCGCCGACCTGGCTCGCCGCCTCGGACCCGGCCTCCGTGGCCGCCTTGACGGCGCCGACGTCACCCACGATGGTCACGGCCACGAGGCCGCCGCCCACCTGCTCGCGTCCGACGATCACGACGTTCGCAGCCTTGACCATCGCGTCAGCGGCAGCCAGGGAGGCGACGTACCCCTTGGTCTCGATCATTCCTATTGCGTTGTTGGACATGTCCTATCCCTTCTTGTTGGCCGACTCGTCGATCGAGCCGATGATCAATGCATCGATGGGCGGTGCCGCGCCCGGGAACCATCCCGCTGCGACCGAACCCGTGGACACGAGAACGCTCTCGCCCACACCCGTGCCGAGCACGTCGAAGGCGATGAGTCGCGAGGAGGTTCCCTCGACCTCGACCTCGAGAAAGGCCCCGTTCGGGATCTCCGGAAGACGCTTCGACGACCAGACGTTGCCGATCACGCGTGCACGCAACATGGGGCTCTCCTAGTTCTCGCGCTGGATCTCGACACCGAGAGCACGAGCACGCTCCCGGGCGAGAGGGGTGATGACGACCTTGCTCGTGACCACGATCGCGCTGCCTGCCTTGCTGGCCGCGATGACCTTGCGCTCGGTGAGCACGCCCTGCTCCACGACCTGGCGGCCGACCGGGCCCAGCTCATGGTGGCCGGTCGAGCCCGATGCGGGACGTGGCCGGCCCGACGGGTCCGGAGGATCGAGCACGAACCGGACCTGACCGGTCTCGATGGCCCGGCGACGGCCCGCCGACCGTGCATCGTCGAGCACGCGTCGGATCACCGCATCGAGATCCTCCTGGGTCCGGATCGTCACGACATCACCGGTGGCCGCACTCGGGAGTCCGCGAACGGTGGAAGCCACCTCGTCGGCCACCACCTCGCGCAGCACCTCGCGGATCACGTCGCGCATGAGCCCCGCCGTCGCGGGATCGCCCATGGTCGGCTCGGTCATCCCACACGCTCCATGGCCGCCTCGGCGGCCTCCGCCGCAGCGCGGACCTCAGACTCCGTGCCGGTGAGGTAGACGCGCCCCGTGGCGCCGATCATGCGGTAGTCGACGATGCGGATGCGCGCCGCCTTCTCCGCCTCGTTCGCGGCGAGGATCGCGTAGCTCGCCGGCTGGACCTCCAGGACGAACATCGACTCTCCCGGCAGGGCCATCGAGCCGGACTTGTTGCGGTTGATCAGGAAGGCGTGCTGGCGGTCGATCCGCGGGACGATCCGCGACGCGAGGATCTGCGGCTTCATCGCCGAGGCGCCGGACGTGCCGAGCACCTCCAGCACAGCATCCGCCGCACTCCGGACCGCGCTGGTCGACCCGTGGATCTCGAGGTAGCCGAACTGGCGCTCGACGATCAGGATGCCCGCCTTGACGTCCGCATGCTTGAGCGCGACATCGGTGAGGGGCTCGATGTCCAGTCCCGGCGCCACCTCGATGATCTGGGCTGCCACGTCCATCCGCGGCAGTGCTCCCTTGATCCAGGTGCCGAGGTAGCACATCGTCTGCGGCTGCAGGCGATCCAGGAAGATGAAGGAACGGAGTTCAGCCACGGGTCATCCCTTGATGATCTGTCGGAGCTCTTCGATGACCATGCGCCGGATCTCCTCGCGCAGCTCGTCGACGGGGGTGTCGTCGCCGGGGGTGGTGCTCCGGGGAGCCAGGACGACTCCGGCCTCCGGCAGGTTCGAGGCGTAGGGGTAGGCGGGAACGTGCCCCTCAGGCGCGGACCACGGCACCAGCCCGTCGAAGCTGGGCATGCGCTCGCGCACGTCGGAGTTGTACGCGATTCGCGTGTGGTTGACCAGGTGCTTCGGCTCGAGGTTCTCGCCCACACTGGAGCGACCGAAGAAGCCCGTCCCGATGGTCATCGACAGGGCCAGGTTGGTCTCGATCCCGGAGCTGCCCAGGCTGTTGCCGGCGTTGACCGTCACCCGCAGGACGGGAACCGAGGCCGCGAAGTCCATCACGGTCCGCGGGTCAGCACTGTGGATCGCCGCACTGTGGCCTGCTCCGGAGATGCGCAGCACGGCACGGGCCACGTCGATGCCGCGCCGGGCCGTCGGCACGGTGATCATGCCCAGCACGGGGCACAGCTTCTCGTGGGCGAGCATCTGCTCGGGCACCACGAGCGGGAACGGCGTGACCAGGACGAGCGTGCCGGCCGGAACCTTGACGCCTGCCGCCCCCGCGATCTCCACGGCAGACTTGCCCACCCATGCGGAGTTGAAGTGGTCGCCGTCGAAGATGACTCCGCAGACAGCGGCCGACTCCTCCTCGTCGAGGATCGCCGCGCCGGACTTGGCGAGCGCGCTGCGGAACCGGTCGGCGATCGCCTCCTCGACGATCACGACCGACTCGTTCGTGCAGAGGATCGAGTTGTCGAAGGACTTGCTTGCCACGATGCGCTGGGCAGCCTGGAGAACGTCGGCCGTGGCGTCGACGAGAACGGGCACGTTGCCGGGTCCGACCCCGATGGCGGGATTGCCGCTGCGGTAGGCGGAACGCACCATCGGCGTGCCGCCCGTCGCGACGATGACATCGACCCGCTCGTCCTGCATCAGCGCCGAGATCAGCGGGATCGAGGGCTCCTCGACGAACTGGATCACGCCACTCGGTGCACCGGCGGCCTCGGCGGCGTCGCGCATCACCCGGGCCGCCTCTGTGCTGCACGCCTTCGCGAAGGGATGGGGCGAGATGATGATGGCGTTGCGGGTCAGCAGCGCGAGCATGATCTTGAAGCAGACGGTCGCCACGGGGTTGGTGGACGGGGTGAGCGCGAACACCACGCCCGCCGGCCTCGGAATCTCGACGATCTTGCTGTCCTGAAGGACAACAGGGGTCACGTAGTCGTGATCGGCGTACGTGTTCCACACGCCGATGGAGCAGGCGACGTTCTTGAGCCGCTTGTGCTCGACGACTCCGAACCCGGTCTCGGCAACGGCGGCCTGGGCCCACTCGCCGGCATGGGCCTCCGCGGCCTCAGCCGCGGCCCGGGCGATGCGCCGCACATCCTCGATGGGGTAGGTGGCGAAGGCGCGGGATGCCCATTCGGCACGCTCGACCATGGCCCGCCCGCGCGGGACGCCCGCGGGCTCGAGGGGGATCTCGGCGAGGACGCTCATCGCCGGACCCCCGTGACGGCCATCGCCTCGCGGTAGGCGAGACCGACCGACACCTCGAACCGGTCGAGCAGCTCGTCCGCGAGCTCCGGCTTCATGAGGACACCCGGCTTGAACTGGAGCACGCGAGGGTCGAGGGTCGAGAAGATCGCCCACACGCCGTTCTCGTACAGGTGCTTCATCACGAACTTCGCACCCTCGGGATGGTTGAACTCGATGCCGATGACGACACCGTTCTGGCGGATGCCGATCATCCAGTCCGGGAACTGGGCCTGGATCTCGCGCAGGCCGCGTCCGATGCGGTCGGCTATGTAGTGCACCATCGATCGAGTCTCGTCACGCGAGCAGATCTCGAGGGCCTTCAGCGCCGCGATGCACCCGAGTTCGGCTCCTCCGAAGGTGGAGATGTGGGCGAAGCCGTCCTCCGTGAGCCAGCCGGCCGAGCGCTCGTTCACGAGCACGCAGGCGATCGGGTACAGGCCTCCGCCGATTCCCTTGCCGGTGACCATGATGTCGGGCTCGATGCCCTCCTTCGTGATGCCCCACAGCTCACCCGTGCGCATCAGGCCGGTCTGCACCTCGTCGGCGATGTAGAGGGCGTCGTACTTCTCGCAGAGGTCCTTGACCGCACGAAGGTAGCCGGGCTCCGGGAGCGGGAATCCGTACGTCGCGGGGATGGTCTCCATGATGACGGCCGCCACGTCACGGCCCCTGAGCGCCTCCTCCATCGCCTCGAGGTCGTTGAAGGGCACGTGCGGGAAGTCCTCGGGCTGGTCCGACAGGAACAGCTTGGAGAAGCGGTCGTCGCCGGTGCCGACGGCGAGTCCCGTGTGACCGTGGTACGCCTTGATGATCGAGACGATCTTGCGCTTCTGGGTCGCATGCCGAGCCGTCTTGAGGGCGATGTCGATGGCCTCCCCGCCACCGGACCCGTAGATGACCTTCGACAGTCCGGCGGGTGCGGACGAGATCAGCGCCTCGGCCAGGGCCGTTCTGGCCAGGGCCGGGAAGTGGTGGTTGCCGATGTCGAAGTGCTGCATGGCGACGGTCACCGCCTGGACGACCTCGGGGTTCCGGTGGCCGAGGTTGTAGGTGCCGCCGTTGAGGTGCACGTCGATCAGGCGGCGCCCGGACATGTCGTAGATGAAGTACTCCTCGCGCCGGTCGATGACCAGGGGCACGCCGGAGTCGATCCAGAACTGCGTCTTGCCGGGGTTCCAGAACTCCTTCGCCTTGGCCAGCACCTCGTCCTTCGACGCGAAGGAGAAGGCGCCGTAGTCGTACGGCGCGCCACCCTCGGTCTGACCGGCCACCCCCGGAACATACCGAATCTCCATACCATTGAGCAACCAGTCTTCCGATACGGTCACATTGGGTAGGTCTTCCCGGGTGATTAGACTGAATTGTACCTTTTCACGATTCGCCCATGGAGGGCTGGTCGGGTCTCGAGTCGCGATACTCGGCATACCGAAATACTCGAAAGTGCTTGCCCTGCCCCAAACCGATCGGGATACTCCGCGCAGGTGCCCGAGTGAGCGGGCTCACACAGCGCGA
>VFQT010002790.1_pt1 | contig 17131 bp, 10 predicted proteins | sample 3512381 | NCBI WGS metagenome assembly VFQT01 (sample SAMN10412376, study PRJNA504923) | tailings metagenome | isolation source: Relicate 2 Philex TSF3 active mining site | place: Philippines: Tuba, Benguet | collected 2017-08-29
TATGTCTCTGGCTACTCAGTTCTCTCGCTGGGCAAAGAGCAAACCCGAGAGCTAATTCAGAGCGCCAAGCAGGCAGGCTCCCTAGTTGCAGTAGATCCTGGCAGCACCGCATTCATTGAGGGGTTTGGAGTAAACAACTTTTTGGAAGCTATCCAAGGAACTGACATCATCTTCCCAAACGAGGAGGAGTACAACCTCCTGAGCAAAGATCACCAGCTCACCTCCAAGTTCCCAGAGATTGTTGTGACCAAGGGAGAACAGGGGGCAGAGCTGGTTGGCATTGCCCATGTTGAGGCCAAGCAAGTTGAGGCAGTTGACCCAACTGGGGCAGGAGATGCCTTTGCTGCCAAATACATTGCAGAGAGGCTCTCGGGCTCTGGGGCATCCGAAGCACTTGAGTATGCCAATGACTTTGCGGCGCTCGCCGTTACCAAACCTGGTGGGCAACCTTATTGAGCACAAAAGCCTGTTGGGTTATTTGAACCTGACGTCAACCAATATTCTTCGCAAAACGAAATAACTAACGCGCCTTTACCTCAATTTCCACGGTGTCAAAACCTTGGTTGCTGAGGACCTTAACTCGGACGTTTTCGTGTACAAGTGTGTCTCCCAGGTAAGCAAAGATGTTTGTATCGGGCGCAATTGTTCCTGGGACAAACTTTCGTGTCGGGTTTTCAATTCTCACGTAGTAACTGAAGTAGAGCTTTTCTTTGTTGATGTTTCCGTCGTATCGCTCTGCCAGCTTTGTGCTGTCGATGTAGGTGGCCGTTACGGCATTGAATCCAGTCATTTGATCAATGGAGAAGGGACCCTTTTTTCGCGATTCAACTACCAATACTTCATGCTCACTCAGTCGGACAACCGCAGCAACTGGTCCACCCAGGTTTAGATCGACAGAATCCAAGACAACCCTGTGCTTTCCTGGTTTCGTGCCATCTAGGCAGACAAATTCCTCATCAGGTATCCAGCCAGTTAACCAACCATTCCAGGCGTTTAAAACACCACCAGCGGTCATGTGGTCTAGCGTCCATTCATTGCCAGGGGCATGGCCAGCCAGGCCGTGAGCGTGACCGAATTCGTGAAGCATGGTGGACCACAGGGGCCGGCTGTGGCTTTTCTCGGGGACGTTTCCAAAGGTGTAGGTCCCAATCGACCAGAAACTTAGGTCATAAGTTTTCGTTGCAGTCTTGACCTTTTGGTCATTCGCGTAGCCAGGGGGAAAGTCAACTAATTTTGCTTCTGGGTTGCTGAGAACCCAGGCCGCATCAATCGAGTCGAGGTCTACGACCCTCTCAGCTTCTGTAAAGACTTGATAGATCATATCTTCCTTACTTTGCAGCTGCTTATTTGTATTGGTCAGTATGTTCCCGTCTGAAACAAATGATTTATCTTCGACGTAGTATTTCGACTCCTTGGGCATCCTCACCCACTTGTCGAGCACAACCCATTTGTATTTGACCTTGTTTTCGGTGAAGAACTTTGTCCAAGCATCGATTTCTTTCAGAGTTTTGCTGATGTATGACTGAGGACTCTTTCGAGCTGGGGCATCTGGATAGTCAATTGGAATGATTGCCACTGTCAGCTCCCCCTGGGCTGGAACTCTGTCTCCGACCAATGGGAAGGACGTTGAGCCACCAACTCGAGCTTCCACGAGTCTTTGGTCTTTGATCTTGCATTGTTCAACTGGCAACTGCGCAAGATTGGCTTGGCCAGGAAAAATACCCGTCCCTCTGACGAGTTGGTAAGACCAACGATTTTCGTGCCAGAGCAGCGTGCACATCACCAGTCCGGAGCTGCTTTCGGCTTTGGCTCCTGGTGTTGGGCAGGTGGCACCAACTCGGACGATTGGACCTTTAATTGGCAGTGAAAGAGCAACTCTCCCCACCGACCCAGCAGCAGTGATCACCTGGGTTTTGGCAGAAGTAATGAGGCTGGGCTTGAGCTGCTTGGCATAATCGCAAGCTGCCTTAGCTCTCAGCATGGCTGTGTTTCGAGCGGCGGCTGATGCGGTGCGGGAGACAAAACCCGAGCAGCTCAACTCTTTGGCTTCGGGGTTCGTCCTGATGGCGGCAGCTACTTGGTTTCTTTGCTGGGCACTCAGTTTGCTACTGGAGCCGCTAAAGGAACTGAGGGTGGTTTCCTTGAAATTCAGCCTGGTCTGAGGAGCAGCCGGGGTAGCAAGACCAATCAGCAGTAAAGAAGAGGCTATTGCAGCAAGTAGTTTCAAGTTCAAACCCCCCAATTTTTGTCTAAAAAAGCTATCACGCCAATTTGTGGGGCTCCAGGGCCAGCCCTAGACCTTGATTAAAAGGAAAAAGACCCCGAGGCCTCGAATTCGTTAGGTCCCGACGTCTTTTCCTGGTCTTGGGCTGAAGGCTTGGTTTCTTCGGCCTGACATATAGAGATAACTAGGAAAGGCCCTTTTTGTTACGCTCTTATTAGAAGAAAAACCGTAATAAAAGGGCCTTTTTGGCGTGTACTTCTAATACCGGGAAGGAGGGTGATGGCTGGCAATTACAAGGACGATAAGTCCAAGGTTCCAACTGAGGCGGAACTAGAGGCCATGCTGGATACAGAGTCTGATGAAGACTTTGGCCAGACTGAGCTGGAAGTCGCATCAGTTGATCAGCGCGCTGTTCTAAAAGAATGGACTGCGCAGGATTTTGCCAATATCTATACCCGCATCCGCCCTCACCTTGAGCGTCACGCCAGACGATTCCTTAGAAACCCAAGCCAGGTTGATGAGGTTGTCCAGGACGCATTCCTTTATCTAATGGTTACCCTCCCCGAGCTCGACAGCGAGCTGGGAGTGCTTAGGTTCTTGAAGTGGAAAGTAAGACTGCTCTGCCTGGATGTAATCAGATCTAACTCCAGAGCTTTTGTTGCAGACATCGATGAGCACGGTGAATTTGAAGCAGACATGCCTGAGATGGGCTCAGACCTAGAGCGAGCAGAAGATGCCGCCATTGTCAGATTGGCCCTAGCCAAACTTCAACCAAGACACCGCGAAGTTTTGATTGCATCTATATATGAAGAAAAGAGCACCCTCGAGATCGCAGGCCAGGTAGGTCTGACCGAGAACGCAACCAGACAGCTGTTGCTTCGAGCAAGAACAGCTCTGAAGAAAGCACTGGTTGGCGAAGTCAACACCCAGGGCATGTCCATCAACCAGATTCTTTCCGTCGCTGCCAAAAAGGCAGCTCACGATGCCAAGCAGATTGGGGCTCAAGCGATGAGCGTGATTGCGATCGCCGTGCTTGGTATCGCAGCCTTTTTCAATTTCAATATTTCAGACACTCCAAATTTGGCAGCCCCTAATTTGCAGCAAGAAACTGGTTCGACTCAGGGTGGTAACCAAGTTTTAGAGCCAGAGCGACTTGATCCCACTCCAAACACCTCGGAGCAACCAGTTGATTTCAACGGTACAGATGATCCGGCCACTAATGTTCAACAGCCGTCTGATCAAGTTGAACCAGGTTCACTAAACGATTCTTCGGACGTTGTTTTTGATTCAGCTTTGTTTAGCAAATCAGAGTCACTTCTTGGCTCCAACATAAGAAATGCCTCAATAATTGGAGGTTCTAGGACTTCATCAACATTCCAGACCTATGTCCAGGGATACTCATTTGAAGTATTCGTATCTGAAGATGCGAGCGCATTCGTGGATCTTGATTTGGAGACTGGTGAAATACTTGGCGCAGTCTTGGAAGTTCGCGCCGGAGATAACAGGTACTTCGGTTATGCCAGGTCGTCCGGCAAAGCCGTTTCTAAGTCTGAAACTGGTTTCACAACAACCCTGGTGGCTAAAAAGATGAGTTTTCTGGATGGCAGTGGAAGGGTATTGGCGGGACACGCCCTAGAACAAGCGACTATTTCGATTGCGGTGGACCTAAATGCCGATTTGAGCCCGAAATCAGCCAGTATCTCGGTTATTCCTTAGAAAACTTCCTATTTTTACCCCATATTTCGTAACAAATCCCCTTCCCTCCCGTATATTTGAAGTGTAAGGCTATGGGATCTCCTGCTTGGTTGGTGGTCCTGTCTCTTTACGCCTGGGATTCAAAAAGACTCCAGGAAACCAAGAAAAGAAAGAGAAACATGTCTAAAAACTTGTTTAGAAGCATCGTTTCTTCGGGATCAGTAGCTGCTTTGGCAGCGGCGTCTCTAATTGGTCTAGCTACTCCTGCTAACGCAGCAGCAGCTCTGACAATTAGCGTTGCTCAAGGTTCCGGATTCACCTTCGTAGAAGATTCGGATCCGGCTTTTGTGATTTCTGGAAACAGCGACTTCATTGCAAGCAACGGAACTCAACTCAGAGTCTCGCTGAAGAACATGAATGCAGTAAGCAGCACCTTGTCGTCTTTCACGATTAACGGTGTGACTCTGGCTGAAGATTATTCGAGCACCAACTCGGGTAACTCAATCGCCTACGCAACTGCTTCAAATTCGGATGCATCTACCGTTGCAACCACCGATGGAACTCAGTCCGCACTGGTTGATTCCACTGCTGGCACCACGACTGTATTCGGTCTAGGTGCGACTAGCGAAACTTTTGGTGTCACTTATTCAACCAGCGCCATGACATCGCCATTCACGTTCTCGTTCGTTACTGACGCAGCTGTAGACAATGACACGACCGACGAGTTCTTAATGACAGCTTGGGCTGACGCGAACAACAACGGAGCCGTCGACGCTGGAGAAATCTCTGTGACACAGACGATTACGTTTATCGCTCAGGAAGACGTAACTGGAACTGCAACCGTGGGAACTCCTCTTGCTGGTGGCGACAACTTCACGGGTTCATTGAACCTGAACGTTAATGAGGCTTACGTCGCCGCGGGTACTGCTGGTGTTTATGTTCTGGAGGCTGCAAGCACTAACGCAGCACTAAACCTTCAGACCACAACCACTGGAACTACCGTTAGTACTGGTTTGCTGACTAATGTCTCAAATGGAATGCTTGCGCTGAATGCTGCCAAGACTTCATTTAGCTTTACAGTCAACCCTTCAAGTAACTCGACTACAGACGGCTTGCTATCGGCTTCGGGACAGTTCTCTGTCTTCACTCTGACTCCGATTTTCAAACTGTCGTCAATCGCAGCGACCGATACCGTTGGAACCGCTGTTACGGTGAGGACAGCTTCCGTTGCAGTTAGCTCAACAGAGTCAACTATCACTGTTGTTACTGGAGCAAACGCTAAGTCGACAGGCACCGGAACCGCTGATGTACGTAGAAACAGCGAATTCCGAGTGATGGCTGACTTCGAAGACACCAATGGAAACAATCTTGTTGGCAAGGCTGTTACGTGGACCGTTTCCTCGAACCAGGTCCTAACCTCATCGAAGACCGTCTCGGTTGCAGGCACTGCCTACAGCGACGATGACGATCTAGCTGATGTGGAAGTTGCGGCAACAACCGACTCGGTTGGTCGTGCTTTCTTGACCCTGAACACAGCAGGATTCCCTGCAGGTGCAACACTAACCATCAACGCTACTGCTGACGGAATTACAGAGACCCTTACCGCTACTGCGGTAACTCCTGCATACACCCCAGCTATGGTTGAGGGTCAGCTTGCAACCGACACTGGCTATGGAAAGACAATTGCTGCAGGTGGAAGCTTGCCAGTAGCAATTGCTGTTGCCGACCAGTGGGGTGTTGCTCCAGCTGATGGCGTTCAGAGAGTAACCGTAACCCGTGCAACCAATGCTTCAAGAACAACCGCAGCTAATTGGTCATATGTATTGCCAGTAGTTGGCGGTGTTGCTTCTGGAACCATTGTTGACAACGGTGCCGGTGCTGGATCTGACACCATCACTGCAACTCTTAGTGGAACCGATGGATCAGGCGCAGAGACTTTCACTCTGACCTACTCAACTGCAGCAGCTGCTTCAGTTACCTCCATCCTGCTAACTGACAACCAGGGCACTGGTGACTCAAACGTTCGTTTGGACACCGACGCACTACCTTCATGGCACTACTTCCTGAACAAGGCAGCAGATGAGCCACTAGCTGACGCAAACAACTTCGTTGATGGCGCAACTACTGGTACCTCTAACGCTCTCCTAACCATTTCCGGAACTGCTCTAAACGCAGCTGGTACTGGTGTGGCAGGTTCAGAGGTAACCATTAGCGCGAAGGGCCTAACCTTCGAGTTCGTTGATGCTGCTGGTAACGAGATTTACTCTCGCGACAGCATCAAGGTCCCAACCACTGCAGGCGGTGCCTTCAGCGTATTTGCTTACTCTGATGGCAAGGGTGGCTCAACAGTCATCACTGCAACTGTTGGAACCGTATCGGGCTCCACGACTGTCACCTTTGATGGCGGAACAGCTTCAGCTTTGACTGTAACTGCTCCAGCTACCGCTGCTGACGGACGTGCAATTGACGTAGTAGCTAAGCTAACCGACGTTGCTGGCGACCCAGTTGCTGGTGTATCAGTTTCCTTCAAGGCAACTGGTGTTGGTTACCTAAGCTCACTAACTGGAACCACTGACGCAGCTGGTGAGGTTGTTGTTAAGTTGATCACTCAGACTGGTGAAACAGGTACTGCTGTGGTCACCGCAACTGCAACTCTTGCTGGTGTCTCAACAGCCAAGTCCGCAACAATCAACGTTGCTGGCAAGTCTGCTTCTGCAAAGACCACCATTGGATCCTTCAATGGTCGTTGGGCAGTGCGCGTTGAGAACGCTCAGGGTGCTCGAATCAGCGTCAAGGCTGGCACTAAGTGGTACGTCTACACTGCAACCAACAACAACTTCCTGTACTCAGTGAAGTCACGTGTTGGTGCATCTGTACCAGTGTCGGTATACGTTGACCGTGTACTAAACAAGACCGAGACCATTACTGTAAAGTAAGGTTCTTGTAAGACCACAAAGCCCCCGGGGAAACTCGGGGGCTTTGTCATTTAATGGACCTAAAGTATTTCACGTGGCACAGATGGCATGATACGGGTTTCCAATAGACTCTGGGTGGAGGATTCATGAAGTTTTACTTACCAAAAGTTGGCCTATTCTTAGGCATCATTGCCTATTTGGTTTTACTTGTTCAGGTTAATCTCTCAACGGCACCCGCTGTGCTTTTCGATGAGTTCATTTACGCGCAGGCCGCAACTTTTGATCCTTCAGAACTTTCAACCGGGGGTTTCTTATATTCATGGACATACGCGCTCGCTGGCCTTCTGCCGGGGGAGAGTATTTACGAATTTGGCCGCCTAGTAAACATTGTCTTTACAGTAATTACAGGCCTGGCACTTTACACGATAGCCAGAACTATGCTTTCTCCGACAGCTGCTGGATGGGTTGCATTCGGGGTAAGCCTCTTCTCCATCTCCGTCTGGTCTCATTTATTTATGCCAGAAGCAATGTATATCGCTTTTGTTACATGGGGTTTCGCTTGTTTCTTCTGGATCGATAAAACAGTTTCACCGCGGCTTAAAGTCTCCTTGTTATTTTCAGGTGTGCTACTCTTTTCCCTCTCTTCTTTAGTCAAAGTTCACACCCTGTTTATTTTGCCTGCAATTGTGTTTGCGTTATATGCCAATAGCCAAACTCTTTTTGAGAGAAAACGCCAACGTTTCGCTGCAGCTATTTTTACTTCTCTAATGGTAATTCCACTTAAGTTAGCTGTCGGTTTCTTGCTTGCTGGCGAGCGAGGACTTAGATTGTTGGGTGAGTATCAAAGTGCAGTAGACACTATCCTCGGAAGATTTTTCTCGGGTGAGAACTACGAGACGAATCAAGGGCTAGCGCCGGCTGGCGGCTTCTACATCGGTTTTGAGGATCGTTTTGTTGAAGTACCAACACCAAACCCAATACAAATAATTGGAATGTTGTTTGATCGTGCTGGAACCTTCATACCTATAGCTCTCATAGCATTTGGGTGGATTGTAATTGCTGCAATGACGCTGAAGTTCGACAACCCCAACAATAAATCGAGGCTGTTGACAACCGTTGGGGTCTTGGCTTTGAATCTCTTTATATTGGCTATTGGATTTAATGTATTCGCTTCCGTTGGTGGGGATGATCACAGCAATAGAGTCTTGTTTCGCTACGTCGAATACGTATTCCTAATTGCGTCTGTAATTGGCGCAATGCTTATCCTTACCGGGGAGTTTAGAAATCACAAAGATTGGAGAATGAGAGCTAGACCATATTTTGTAGCTGTAGTTTTTGCATTGGCAGCTTTTGGTCCCCAGGCTAGAGTGACGGCCAATTACGCAGATTCAGCCTTCATACCAGTCATGGGAAATCTTTGGGTATGGCTACCTGTTGTCTCACTAGCCTTTATCGCAACCTTCCTGGTAACTGAGCTTTATTCGCAAAAAGCCAGATCGATTCTGGCCTCGCTCGTCCTTGGTGGGTATGCAGTAGCTGGAATTCTTTCCCAAGTCGATTACTCAACTACTGCTAGTCGTTCTACTCTTCTCGGAATCGAGACGGCCTCTTACGTCTCTCAGTCTGATACTAAAGAGTATTTTCAGATTGTGAAACTGCCCCAGACTGCAGGCCGAGTGGCAACTTTGGCACCTCTAGAGAAGGTAGATTACGGTATTGCCCTGGGAACCAACCCAGTCAATTCAGAGGATTTACCTAAACAATTTTCCCGCTTCATAGCCATTGATCAAGTCTTTTTCAATTTGGATGACGACGGCCTAAGGTATTTGGAGTCTGGACAGGAATATGAGGTATTTGTTCGAGCGGATGCTCCGTTGCGAAAGTCAGTTCCGGTGGCAGACATTCTCAGGAACTCTAATTTCGAATTTTATTCCAGCGGTGCCGTGTATTCAGAGAGCGGAGAGGAAGAGATAGAGCTAGACAATCCGCTTACTCAAGCGTCAGAGCTTGAGATTTGTATATTGTTGCCTGAAGATATTAAGGACAGGAGGGTAATCCTAAAGGTTCAAGACTTCGAGACCACCCTCCAACTTACGACATCGGCAGTGAAGTACCCAGAATGCTTTAAGTTAGGATTCGGCGAAGGGGTCAACACAAGAACGATCTCATTGAGAGCCCCTGTTCTCACCAATGAGATTGAAACCGGAGAGGTAATTTCCACGGTCTCGTTTGGTGTTTCCAAATTGGTAGTTACGGAAAAATAGACGTCGAAGCTAACTACGTTGACCAGTCCAGGTTCGATGAACGGTTATTGTGGATAAAACGAAAGCGATGACACGATCAGAGAAATCCTTGATTGCGTAATCATCTGGAACATTTCTAAGCTTCGGAGTTGAGGTCGCAAATTGAATTGACCTTATGAGGTTTTCCTCATCCAGTCCCGACATCACAATAGATGCCGTCTCCAACGCTTCCTGTCTCTCCATTGAATCTCGAAGCGTAACAGCTGGGAAGCCCATTATCGACGACTCTTCGCTAATCGAACCCGAGTCGGAAATCACACAAAATGCTTTGAGCTGTAAGTGGCAGTATTCAAGAAATCCGAAGGGTTCATGGAAAGTCATGTTTTGTACCTTGGTCAGATCGAACTCATTTAGCTTTAGCTGAGTTCTAGGGTGCGTCGACACAATCATTGGCATGTCCCAAAATTTTTGAGCCCTAACAAGGCAAGAGAGCAATTTTTTCAGTCTTATTTTGTCGTCGACATTTTCTTGTCGGTGTGCGCTAACTAAGATGTAATTCCCCGAAGAGATGTTCAAACGGCTCAGGATGTCCGATTCTTCAATTCTTTCTTTGTACTCATTGAAGATTTCCGCAATCGGAGAACCAGTTTTCTGAATGAATCTTGGCGATAGGCCCTCTCGAACTAGATTTCTGTGGGCAAAGTCACTGTAGGGCAAATTAAAGGTAGCAACGTGGTCGATCAATTTTCGGTTTATTTCTTCAGGAACATTTCGATCAAATGACCTATTTCCTGCTTCCATGTGGTACACGGGAATACCATGTCTTTCAGCCAAAATGGCAACAAGGGCAGAGTTAGTATCCCCTAGAACCATCATAGCATCAGGTTTTTCTTCAATTAGAATTCGCTCTGTCTTTTGAAAAATTTCCGCAAGGGCATTTCCAAGACTAGAGTTGTCGATTCCTAGAGAAAAATTTGGTTTTCTTATATTCAAATCACGAAAGAATACTGCATTTAGCGATTCAGCACTGTTTTGACCCGTATGGACCAGTAAGTGATTGAATGTTTCATCAAGTCTTCTAATTAGGAGTGACAATCTAATAAGTTCCGGGCGAGTTCCAACAACGGTAATTACTTTAGGTTTTGTCAAAGTGCTAACTCACTTCGTGTTTCTGGGAGGCTAAGCAGAAGCCCTTTTACATCCTCAACTTCTAGGCGATGGGTGTTATGTGAAGTATAGGCTGTCTTCTCCACATCTCTAAAAGTCCCTTCTTCAAAGTATTTCTCATAGTTCAACTCACGAGAATCAAGGGGCACTCGGAAATAATTCCCCAGATCTTCTGCAAATGCCATTTCCTCGCTGCTCAGTAAAGATTCAAACAGCTTTTCGCCATGTCTAAATCCAATTTCAATTTTCTCGGACTCGTTAGAGCCAAATAGCTCAATTAGGGAAGAAGCCAACACCTCAATTGTTGCTGCCGGTGCTTTACGGACGAGTAAATCTCCGTTTTCAGCTTTTTCAAATGCAAAGTCGACCAAATCCACGGATTCATTTAGGGACATTAAGAATCTGGTCATTCGGGGGTCGGTAATCGTAACCGGCTTACCTGACCTAATTTGGGAAATCATAAGTGGAATCACGGAACCTCTGGAATACATCACGTTACCGTATCTTGTGGTTACTATCTTTGTGTTTGAGTCACTAAAGTCTCTGGCATATGCTTGTGCCGTTTTCTCCATCAACGCTTTTGACATTCCCATAGCATTTATTGGGTAAACGGCTTTATCCGTGCTGAGACAAACCACGGACGACACTCCATGCTCAATCGAAGACATCAGGACATTTGAAGATCCTATGATGTTTGTCTTTACGGCTTCCAGAGGAAAAAATTCGGCTGAGGGCACTTGCTTTATCGCAGCAGCGTGAAAAACCAAGTCCGCACTCTTAATTGCACGATTAACTGAGTCGCGATCGCGAGTGTCTCCGAGGTAGAATCTTAGTCTTTCATCGGAATACATGTGTCTCATCGCGTCTTGCTTGGCTTCGTCGCGACTAAAAACTCGCACTTCTGAGGCACCTTTTTCCAGAAGGTGCTTCACCATGTTGTTTCCAAAAGAACCGGTTCCGCCGGTTACTACAGCCACGGAGCCATTGATGGTCTTGTTCGTCATTTACCCAATACCCCCTGGCCTAAAATGAACTCCTGACATAGGAAGTCTATCGATGGCACCGACTCATACCCAGCTATATTCCATAGCTTTAGATTCAGATTTTGGTTTGAGGTGGCAAGGGAGCGATCAACCACCCCCGCCTTGTGGGGTTCTATGAAGGATGGCGGAACCCCAAGGTACTTGCCGAAAATTGAAAGTAGTTCGAATTTAGTGACCTTGTCTTTGGGAATCCAATTGTGGTTTACAGTCATTGTAAATGAGTTCTTGAGGATCCCTGTGCAAAGTTTTGCAAATGCGTGCGCGGAAACACCGTTCCAAATATGGTCAGTGTATCCCTGAACATGTGTCAGACTTTTTGCTGAATCTCTGAACCAAGAGAATAGTCCTGGATTTTTAGCGGCTCCAACCCCAACTATAGAACATCGAATCCGTATTGCGTTTTTCGAAAATTCCTCACCCTCTGCTTTTGTTTTACCATAGAGGTCGACGGGGTCTTGGATGTCGTTCTCCAGGTAACATCCCTTAGATCCGGAAAACACACAGTCAGTTTGTATCTGTATCCAATTAAATCCCATACTCTGCTGAGCTCGCGCAATACTTGCAACTAATTCCACGTTCAATAACCTGGCGTTGAAATTATCGAGCTCAGAGTTTCCCGTTGACTTTTGAGGAATCCATCCAATGCAATTTACAAGCCAATCTGAGGGGCACAAACCAAGCTTCTCAGCTAAATCAGCAAAGTTCTCCGTGCCAGCTACAAAGCTCATTGCCCCCTTGCGTGAAATCTGCAATGTCTTTACACCCGCAGCATTTCCAGCCTTAGTCACTTCATGACCAAGCATTCCAGTTGACCCCAAGACAACAAGTCGCTTATTCAAACTTCAGTCGCTTCCAGTAACATCTTTTCAAAATTCGTCACCGAATTTGCGAAGTCAAAACGCTGGTCAAGATTAATGGGCAGAGCGACCTCGTTGCTTTTAGTAAGTCCTCGGCAAATTTCAAAGGCTCTCATTGTGACGTCTTCGGGAGAACTGCAAAAAATTATGTTGTCGTCGTCTTCGAAAACTGACATTAAACCCGAGAGTTTTGTCGTAACTACCTTTTTCCCAGCAGCCAAATACTGCAATACTTTGTTTGGAAGTGCCAAATTAGAAACCAAAGAAACATGCATGGGGTTGATACACACATCCGCAAGACCAAGAAATTTTGGTAATTCGGTATAAGGCACAAAGCCCGTGAAAATGACAGCATCATGAACCCCCAATGTTTCTGCAAGTTTCTCTAATTTCCCTTGGATCTCACCGCCACCTATGAGCAAAAGATTTTCTCCATCCTGACGATTCTTGGCGAATACCTCAATCACCACCTCTAGGCCCGAGAAATAGAAAAAGCTGCCCATGTAAACTATCAGCTTTGTCGAGTTTGGAATACCTAACGATTCTTTCAACCACATGAACGTTGTCGAATCAAGAATGAAGTGCCCTCGATCTATTGGAGGGTATTCAACAGAGTAATTACCTTGCCGACTTGACAGGTTCTTACAATAACTTAGCAAGGCTAGGTTGTTTGCGGACAACCAGTCAGCATTTTTATAAATGTACTTTTCTGCAAGCATGATGGCAGGTTCAATAACAGTTTTGCGAATTTTATGCGACACATCTAGCGCCCTAAAAACAAAAGGGACACCAAGTTTTTTGCATACTCGCAGCGTTTGCCAACCTGAAGTTGGAACTGAATAACAAACAACTATGTCGGGTTGGAAGTCTCTAATGGCACGGTGAGCTACCTTTGGAAAGATTAGCGCTGTCAACAATCTTGAGAAGAGCGACCCACTAAAATACTGTGGGGTCAGTAACTTGATTACACTAGATGGCACTGTGCGTCCCGAGATTTCCTTTATCCACCCCAAGCCACGGATTTGATCTCGAGTGAAGCCCTCTGGGAAATGCAGAAACCCAACCGTATGACCCCTCAAGGCAAGTGCTTCGGGCAAATCGTGGATCTCGAACCTAGGTTTTGTTAGGTAATTTACTTCGTGAACAAATAGGACCCTCATGCTTGCACCTAACAATTCCTTGCAGTGATTGGAAATTGGCTGACCAAATTTATGAATCCTAAATTTGAGGGAGAAAGCATCAAGGTGTCTAATTCATGTTTCTGGACAGGGTAACTCAAAAATTTCTCCAGAAATCTCTAGCGCCTATGCCTGGGAATTCTTGGTTCACTTTGAACATCAAAAGCAAGAAAGGACAAAAGCAATTGAAATCCTAGTATTATTGCCAAAGCAGACAGAGTAACTTGCCCGGCAGTTGTCGCTCTTCCTTCTTCAACCGCAGCTAAGTAGCTTGAGATTCCAAACCAGGCGCCAAAAGTTGTTAGCAAAATTCCTATAGGTAACTCAATACTAGCAATTGACCATTCTTTGAGATAGTACTTGTAAAAAATCCGCTTCAAGAAATTTATTGAATGCCTCCAAGGAAATTCGAAAACGACTCTTCTAATTTTTAGGTTACTTTTTTCGTTGCCGTAAACAGCCTTCATCGGGACGTCTGCAACCACAGCATTTGAAATGCTGAGTCGAAATAGCATGTCTGACTCAAAGAAGTAAGACTTTCTTAATTTATCTAGATTAAGATTCCTGAGCACTCTTGCATGAATCGCTGTATAGCCGTTCGTGGGGTCTGTGATAGACCAGTAACCACTGGAAATTTTTGACCATAGGGACAGTATTGCGTTTCCAAAAATTCTAACCTTGGGCATTGCAAATAAATTTTCAAGATTGTCAAATCTATTTCCTTTTGAATAGTCCGCCTCCCCATTAATTACAGGGCCGGCTATTTGTACTAACAGGGCCGGGTCCATCTGACCATCACCATCTAATTTGACGATTATGTCAGCGCTTTCTGCAAGGGCGGCTTTGTAGCCAGTAATGACTGCACCGCCAACCCCTTGATTAGCCACGTGCCTAATTACGCTTACTCGAGGATCTTTACAGTGCTGTTCTACATATGCGCCAGTTTGCTCTGGGCATGCATCATCCACGACGAATATTCTTGCGACTTCTGGACCAATACCGTCCAGCACGTCCAGGATATGTCCCCTAACTTGATAGCAAGGGATCACAACGGTTATGTTCATAGCTGTACAAGACTATCCTCTTTGAATACAAAGCAGGAGTTGGCAGGTAATGAAGCCACAAGGGTGGCTAAGAGCCAACTCAAGCCTAGACTTGAGAGGATGAGAACTCCTGCGACAAGAGTGCCAATTGTAAAGGTTTTGAACCCGGACCAACGCTGGCGCTTAATGTGGTTTGCTGTTGCGCGCGTTGCCGCGAATTTTTTAGACGTACTCGGACTATTAGGTATTGCATTACTGGCGATTACTTTTGGTCAATTGACGTCTCAGACTCCGGTAGCAGCCAATCAGGCAAATCTGTTGGCCTCCGGATTAAGAGTCACAGAGTACGAAGCAGTCCTAATAGCCCTTGGGGTTGCCTCTATTTTTCTTGTGAAGTCCTTTTTCTCAATTTGGCTCCATGTGAGGACTGGACTTTACATCTCTAGGCTCGAGGGTGAATTTTCGAGAAAAATAGCTCATCAGCAGCTGTACGGCTCAAAATATGTTAATTCAGCACAAGAAAATTTAGCGACATTTCAAAATGCATCAATCACGTCTGCATCTGCTATATCAGAGAACTTAAATGCTCGACTATCGGTTATTTCTGAAGGAACCTTGATTTTTCTGATAGTTGGAATTTTTATTTTTGTTAATCCTGTTGTGACAATCGCCCTAGCACTATTTCTTTTTCTAGTTTTTACTCTTTTGCAGATTTTAGTTTCGCGTAGAGTTCAAAGAAATGGTGAAGCACAACAGATTGCAAATAGAAACTCGCTTATTGTGAGTTCGGATTTCTTTGCTGTCAACAGAGAGATACGACTCTTGGGCGTCCAAGAATACTGGGAAGAAAAATTTGTGGACTCAAGATCGAAATTTGCCGGTGCAAAAGCCTTGATCAATTCATTGAATTCGATGCCGAGATATATTGTTGAGACTTCATTGATACTAGGTATATTTGGTTTTTTGGCTGGAATTGTTGTATTTAGTGACCTAAATTCTCAGGCTGTAACTCTCGGTGTCTTTTTAGCAGGAGGCCTTAGATTAGTTGCTTCTCTGATTCCCCTACAGTCGGCTGTCAACCAGATGCTAGACGGTGCCAACCGAGGCCAGGAAGCATTAGCGGTGCTTTCGAAGTCTGAAGAAACTAGAAAAACCTCCGCTAATCAACCAAAAGAAATTCTGCCTCCTGGTGCAGCTGACATAAAGTTCCAGGAAGTTTTCTTCGAAACGCCAGATGGTCGAAGTGTGCTTCAGAACGTCAATTTTGACATTCGTGCGGGATCAAAGGTTGCAATTGTTGGGCCGTCTGGGGCGGGAAAAACAACCAGTTTGGATCTTGCGTGTGGGTTTTTGCAGCCGACTTCCGGAACAATTCTTATAGGTAGGGTGAAGCCATCTCAATTACTGGACTCTGCTAAAGGCGAGATTGGAATTGTACCTCAACGACCAAATCTTGTTAGTGGAAATCTGATCGAGAATATTTCCCTAACATCTATGAGGGATGCAAACATTGATCGAGTGGCTGAATGCCTCGATTTGGCTGGTATCTCTTGGCTGAAGGAACATCTTTCAGTATCGGAATCAACTAATTTCAATCTTCAGTCATTGTCCGGAGGAGAAATTCAACGTCTTGGGATAGCTCGTGCATTGTATAAACAACCAAGAGTATTATTCTTGGACGAACCAACAAGTGCCCTAGACGTTGAAGCTGAAGTCAAAATATCCGAGACTTTGGACGCTCTTCGGGACAAGGTTACCACTGTTCTAATTTCACATAGATTGTCGGTGGTGAAGAACGCCGACCAAATTATTTACATGGATTCCGGCACTGTTGTTGCCACCGGTACCTACACTGAATTGATCAGTATATCTCAAGATTTTTCTAGGGTAGTCAGCATCCTCACCCAAGAATAAATTGCGCCGACGCTATGAACATTTAATCTAATTTTCTAAATTCGTGTCTCTGCGCAAAAACAACCGATCATTTCAAAGAGCTGGCAATTGGCTGGGAAGCCTGCAAGCTCGCTGCTTATAAATCTAAACTTTGATAAGGGAAGCTCGGCATCCAGACTTGCTGCGACTAGCATCATAAGTGCCAAATGAGCTGACTACTAGGTACTTAGTGCCCCTTTGGGTGCCAGATTGTTTTCACTTCCATAAGATCAAGGATGTGTTGTAGGCTCCCCCGTGATGCTGTTCTCTCGTAAGTCTCGGGTCTTATTACTCGTTTGACTGTGCCCGCTGCTGAAATCTCCAACTCAGTTGGATTTGAGGTTCCCTCTAAATCAACCGCGTTGAGATCCATGTGACTTACCAGCCAGGAAGAAAGTTCAGATTCTTTACCAGCCAGTATGTTCACTACTCCGCCAGGTAGATCAGAAGTTGCGAGAACTTCTCCCAGGGTCAGTGCGGGTAGTGAGAGTTTCTCGCTCGTGACAACCACAACTGCGTTACCGCTAACAATTGCTGGGGCAATGGTTTTAACAAAACCAACTAAGGCTGAGTCTTGTGGGGCAAATGCTCCAACTACTCCGGTTGGCTGGTTAGTTGAGATGTTGAAGAAAGGTCCCGCTACTGGGTTCATTGATCCTGCAACTGCGTCAATCTTGTCTGTCCATCCGGCATGCCAAACCCAAGAATCAATCGCAGCGTCTACTTCTTGGCTGGCTTGTCTCTCTGATTTGCCAGTTAGCTCTCTGATTTCTTCGATGAACTGATCTCTTCTGCCTTCAAGCATTTCGGCGATGCGGTAGAGAACTTGTCCTC
>VFQT010002791.1_pt1 | contig 17126 bp, 17 predicted proteins | sample 3512381 | NCBI WGS metagenome assembly VFQT01 (sample SAMN10412376, study PRJNA504923) | tailings metagenome | isolation source: Relicate 2 Philex TSF3 active mining site | place: Philippines: Tuba, Benguet | collected 2017-08-29
ATCAGCCACAGGCCGAGCGCCAGCAGACACCCGAGGAATATCTTGAGCGAAGTTTGTGTTGAACGAGAATACACAATGATAACGATCAAAGCCGCACGGAGCGCTGTAGTTTAACAAGACAAGCAGAAGAAAAAAGCCACCCCGAGGGGTGGCTTTTAACAGCTCGGGGTGCCGATTAGAAGTTGGTAGCGATACCAACTGCAAATGCGCTACCGCCTTTGGTTGCCGAAGCAGCCGCTGCGCCGTATGCCGATACATTCCAGCCTGCGCTCGCGCCGCTGTAGTGTGCATACAGGCTGGTTGCCTTCGACAGCGAGTACACAGCACCAACGCTGGTCAGGTCGCCCTTCAGCGAGCCGCTATTTGCAGCGTGCTGCACTGTCAGTGTGGTTGAGTCGGTCAGTGCGTACGAAACACCACCGCGGATCTGCGTGCTGGCCTTAGTAGCACCAGTAGGGTCGCTTTCGGTGTAACGCAGGCTGGCAGTCACTGGGCCGAGCGGTGCCAATGCGCCAACGGTCCATGATTTACGATCGGTACGGTCGAGGTAGCCAAACGTCGCCTTGACATCGCCCAAGCTTGCCGAGCCAGAGGCTGCTGTGCCGTCGAAGCTGGCTGCATCGTTACCCTGAAGTTGCTTCTGAACGCTCAAACCAAAGCCGCCGAGGTCAGGAGTCGAGTAAGTCACTGCATTACGGGTGAAGAAGCCACCGGTGTTGCCGCCGCCGCCAGCTGCATCTTGAGCTGCGATCGCTGAAACATCAAATGCGCCGAAGATCGAACCTGGAAGAACAGTGCCTGCTGCGCCAGCGATGTACGAGCTCAATTGAGCACCGAGGGTAATCGCACCGAAGCCGCCGCTCAGAGCGATGTTCGACTGACGGTTGAATACCGTATTGCCTGTAACGGCGCCACCGTTGCTCACTGCACCGGTACCAGCATCGAAACCAGTCTGCAATGTGAACGATGCCTTCATGCCGCCACCGAGGTCATCTGAACCAGCGATGGTCAGTGCCGAACCGCCGTTGGAGCCACCTTCTTGGAAGCCAATCTTGTTGCTGCCAGGAGCAGCAGCAGAGTTGTAGCTGCCAACGCCGGTATCGATCGAGCCAGAGACGGTCACGTCTGCCATTGCTGCAGTGGACGCTACCAGTGCCACTGCTGCCAGAGCCATTTGAGTTTTTTTCATCGAGTAATCTCCAAAATGTTGTGATGCTAAGATTTCGCCGTCGGTATTCGGTCATTAAGAACAACCGTGTTTTGAACCACCGAACACCCGCACGCGACGCTCTGAGCCCGTAGGATCCAGAAGTCACCTTGCATTGAAGCAAAACTTGGAGGTTGCGGCAAAGTTAATCTTTGTTTCTTAGCCTTTTCGGCAACTTTTTGTCGCTTTCCAACAACACATTTTCTTTTTGAGATAAAAATTGAGCAACTTTTTGACTTCGCTCGACGCCGCTATCGGCGTATTCGATCAAACCCTCAGGTCTATTAGCAGCGTGGCGACTGCGGCGCGTCCTAGCCCCGCCAGTGGCTTCGCCGACGCGGCAATGAGCGATCAAGAAAAAGCGCACGCGGCGGGCTTGATGCGGGTCAATCATGTCGGAGAGGTATGCGCGCAAGCCTTGTATGCGGCGCAGTCTGCCTTTGCAAAAACCGCGCAGACGCGCGAGCAGTTTCAAAAGGCCGGCGAGGAGGAGGTTAATCACCTGGCCTGGACCAGAGATCGTTTGCAAGAGCTCGGCGCGCGCCCGAGCTTGCTTAATCCGCTGTGGTACGCCGGGTCGTTTGCGCTGGGCGCGGTGGCCGCGAAGCTAGGCGACCCCATCAGTTTGGGGTTTGTGGTGGAGACCGAGCGTCAGGTCGAGGCGCACCTCGATCGCCACCTTGATGAACTTCCGGCGAACGACCTTCGCTCGCGCGCGATCGTGACCCAGATGCGCGACGATGAGGCGGCCCATGCAAAAGCAGCAGCCCAGCTGGGCGCGGCAGAGTTGCCGCTTCCGGTGAAAAAGGTCATGCAGGCGATGGCCAAGGTCATGACTACCGCTGCTTACCGCATTTAGTCGTCCACAATTTCGAACGAATGCGTCAGCTGCGCGGTTTTTTCCAGCATGATCGATGCTGAGCAGTACTTCTCATGTGACAGCTTGATAGCGCGCTCAACCAGATTGGTCTTGAGGTCACGCCCACGCACCGTGAAATGAAAATGCACTTGGGTGAAGACTTTCGGGTCTTTCTCGGCACGCTCGGCTTTCAGCGAGACATCGCAGCCACGAATATCCTGCCCGCTCTTTCGCAGAATCAGCACCACATCGAAGGCAGTGCAGCCGCCGGTGCCAGCCAGCACCAGCTCCATCGGGCGAGGTGCCAGATTATGACCGCCGCCCTCGGGCGCGCCGTCCATATTCACCACATGCCCGGAGCCGGTCTCGGCCACAAAGCCCATGCCAGACAAGCCGGTCCAGCGCACGGTGCATTCCATCTCACTCTCCTTTAGGTTCAAATTGATGCTGTGGCTATTGCTTTACGCCATGGCGGGCGCGGCCGGCGCTGCACAAAGCCCAAATTGCCAAACAGCCAACGAGATTAGCCCTTAGTTTAACGGCAAGGCGCGGCCACGCTCTTTTGTTTGACGCCAAGTCCTTGAAAACTTTATACTCTCGGGTTCCCCGATTCACCCGGACGGGGGTCCACAATAAGGGAGCGTCCGCCGCTCGGGTTTGGCTCACAGCCAAGCAACCCACCGGCAGAACCACCACATCGGGTTTACCTCATCAAGGATGCATCATGAAAACCTTTTCCGCTAAAGGACACGAAGTCCAGCGCGATTGGTTTGTGATCGACGCCACGGACAAAGTCCTCGGTCGTGTCGCCAGCGAAGTGGCACACCGTCTGCGCGGCAAGCACAAGCCAGAATTCACACCCCATGTCGATACCGGTGATTACATCATCGTGGTTAATGCCGCGAAGCTGCGCGTGACCGGTGCCAAGGCACTCGACAAAAAGTATTACCGTCACACCGGTTATCCGGGTGGTATCTACGAAACCAATTTCCGCGACATGCAAGCCAAGCATCCGGGCCGCGCGCTAGAGAAGGCGGTGAAGGGCATGTTGCCGAAGGGTCCGTTGGGTTATGCGATGGCCAAGAAGCTGAAGGTGTATGCCGACGATGCGCATCCACACAGCGCTCAGCAACCCAAGCCCCTCGAACTGTAAGGAACAGACATGATCGGTAACTACAACTACGGAACCGGCCGCCGCAAGAGCGCCGTTGCCCGTGTATTCATCAAAGTGGGCAGCGGCAAAATCGTCGTGAATGGCAAGGATGCAGCGGAGTATTTTTCGCGCGAGACCGGCCTGATGGTGATTCGCCAGCCGCTCGAGCTGACCAACAACGTTAATCGCTTCGACATCATGGTGAATGTGCATGGTGGCGGTGAGTCGGGTCAAGCCGGTGCGGTACGCCACGGCATTACCCGCGCACTGATTGACTACGACGTCGCGCTCAAGCCAGAGCTGTCGAAAGCCGGCTTCGTCACCCGTGACGCGCGTGAAGTTGAACGGAAAAAGGTTGGCTTGCGCAAAGCACGTCGCGCCAAGCAGTTCTCCAAGCGTTAATCCGGCGTTTGCGGTTGTTCTTCGGAGCCGTCGGGTGTTTGCCCGGCGGCTTTTTTATTTGGTTATATGTGTGGCTGTATGTTTGGCACTGTTTGTCTTGCGATGCGATTCTCGTAGCGCACGACACAATGGATACAACGGACACAACGCATAGTTTTCCTCATTCGAGTTTCGGGAGTCAGGAATGATCAAGGTAGGTATTGTCGGCGGCACCGGCTACACAGGCGTTGAGCTGCTACGACTGCTTGCGGCACATCCACAGGTCACGCTGAGCAGCATCACCTCGCGTAAAGAAGATGGCATGCCGGTGGCCGAGATGTTTCCTTCGTTACGCGGGCATGTGTCGCTGGATTTCTCGGCACCGGGAAAAGCGCGCCTTGATCAGTGCGACGTGGTGTTCTTCGCGACGCCGCATGGCGTGGCGATGTCACAAGCGCGCGAGCTGCTGGCGGCGGGCGTGAAAGTCATCGACCTTGCTGCCGACTTTCGCATCAAAGACACCGCTGTGTTCGAGCAATGGTATGGCATGCCGCACAGCTGCCCCGACCTGCTAGCCGAGGCGGTCTATGGGCTGCCGGAAGTCAACCGCGAGGCGATTCGCACGGCGCGTCTGATCGGTTTGCCAGGGTGTTACCCGACCTCGATGCAGCTTGGCTTCAAGCCTTTGCTGTCGCAAGGCAAGCCATTGGTGAATGAGTCTGCGCTGATCGCTGACTGCAAGTCAGGCGTGTCCGGTGCGGGTCGCAAGGCCGAGGTCCACACCTTGTTGGCCGAGGCCTCGGATAACTTTAAGGCGTATGGTGTGTCTGGGCACCGTCATTTGCCCGAGACCGTCCAGGGCTTGCAGGCTATTGCAGGGCGAGTGGTTGGCCTGACCTTTGTGCCGCATCTGGTGCCGATGATTCGCGGTATCCATTCCACGCTGTACGCCACCTTACTGCCCGAGGCGCGCGGTATCGATGTGCAGTCGCTGTACGAGCAGCATTACGCCGATGATCCGTTTGTTGATGTGCTGCCGGCCGGCAGCCACCCCGAGACCCGCTCGGTGCGCGCGTCGAATATGTGCCGCATCGCGCTACACCGCCCCGGAGGCGGTGATTTGCTGGTGATTTTGGTGGTCGAAGATAATTTGGTGAAGGGCGCAGCCGGCCAAGGCGTGCAGTGCATGAATCTGATGTTTGGCCTGGAAGAAACCATGGGGCTGACGCACGTGCCGATCTTGCCGTAACACCCCGATCACCCTTCACTGGATAGGGTTGAATTGAGCGCTGACGAGCGCATAATCACTGAGTCAACGCGCCTTGACAGGGAGTCTGTCAGCGCCTGCGGCCAACACCCCTAGCCGCTATAATCACGCAGCTACGCTGCAAGGAGCTCCAACATGAATGCACCGACCGAAATGCCGGCACCGATCAACTTCACCGATAGCGCCGCCGGCAAAGTCGCACAACTGATCGAAGAAGAAGGTAACCCCGAATTGAAACTGCGCGTGTTCGTGCAGGGCGGTGGTTGCTCGGGTTTTCAGTACGGTTTCACCTTCGATGAAATCGTCAATGAAGACGACACCACCATGGTGAAGAACGGCGTTCAGCTGTTGATTGATTCCATGAGCTATCAGTATCTGGTTGGCGCGGAAATCGATTACAAAGACGATCTTGAAGGCGCGCAGTTCGTCATCAAGAACCCGAACGCGACAACCACCTGCGGCTGCGGATCGTCATTCTCGGCTTGATCAGGTTTTGTTTTGGCGAAAAGCGCGGCGTAGTCCGCGCTTTTTTATTCCCCGAGCGTCGTGGCCCACTCAGATTGGTTGATGGTTAAGACTCAGGGAAGCTCGCCAGCAAAGTTCAAAGTCTTTACGCCGGGTACAAAGCCCCAAGTACGCGCGGCCCTCTGGCGCCTGTGACAGCCGGTAGGTTACCCGGCAAACCATCGCAGAAGCGTGCGGCCAACCAGGCAAAGGCTGTTGCCTCGACATGCATGGGCGCGATACCCAGCGTCTCGGTGCTCATCACCGGTTTTCCAAGCTCGCGCTGCAAGCTGCGCATCAGGTGCGTGTTGAGCGCACCGCCACCGCACACATACACCGCATCCGCATCAGGTGCATCGCGTTGAATGGCATCGACAATCGTACGCGCGGTGAAAGCGGCCAAAGTGGCTTGAACATCCACCGGGGCTACGTGCGGGAAGCGCGCCAGCCGCGCCTGCAACCACTCGGGATTGAATAAATCACGCCCGGTGCTTTTCGGTTCCGATGCTGCGAAATAAGGCTCGGTCAATAGATCGGCCAGTAGTTCAGGCACAGGTCTGCCCGATGTGGCCCAATCGCCATCGGGGTCGTAGGGGGTTCCTAAATGCGTACTGGCCCACGCATCCATCAGCATATTACCCGGGCCGGTGTCATAGCCCAGCACGCTACCATCAGCGTGCAATACGCTCACATTGGCAATACCGCCGATGTTGACCACGACGCGCGTGCTGCTTGAGCTGCCAAACACGGCCTGATGAAACGCCGGCACCAAGGGCGCGCCCTGCCCACCCGCTGCGATGTCGCGGCTACGAAAATCTGCAATCACATCAATACCGGTCAACTCGGCCAGCAGCGCTGGGTTGTTCGCTTGCCGGGTGAATCCCAGATCAGGCCGATGCCGGATAGTTTGCCCATGTACACCAATCGCTTTAATGTCGTCGGCCAAACAGCCGCTATCGCTCAGTAGTTGCTGCACGCATTGCGCGTACAAGTGCGCAAGTTGATTCGCCGCTACTGCTTCGCGCTCGATTTCATTCCGACCCTCGGCTTGTAGTGCGAACAAGGCTTGGCGTAAAGGCTCGGGGAAAGGCACGTAGGCGGCATGCAGCGCGCCATCGAAGGCGGTGAGTACGCCGTCAACACCATCCAGGCTGGTGCCGGACATCAGGCCGATATAACGCGGGGCAGACATGGTCGTGATCAGTCGACGAGGCCGTGTTGGTCAATGAAGCTTCTCGAGCGAAGCAAATGGTACGCAGTGTATCGCTGATCGTGTGTCCGCAGCCAATGGCCCCGGTGGGCTGTACCGTGCAATCCGCTAAAATCACGGATTCTCGAGTGGCACTGCGCCATTGTTCGGATTGTTCGCATTGCTCGTCCTGGCGCAAAGCTCAGCCGCTAGCAGCGCGCGTTATAGCAATGGAGAAGCCACGCGTCATGACCCAACCCGAATCCGCATGAACACCAACGCTACCCACGACCCTTCAACACCAGCCCCTGCGCCGCAGCTCCCTCTCTCCGATGCGGTGAAGGCAGCGCTTGCCGTGGTCAAGCGCGGTGCTGAAGAGCTGCTGATTGAGTCCGAGTTTGCACAAAAGCTGGCGCACTCGGAAAAAACCGGCAAGCCCTTGCGCATCAAGCTCGGCCTTGACCCGACTGCGCCGGATTTACATCTGGGTCATACCGTGGTGTTGAACAAGATGCGGCAGCTGCAAGATCTTGGACATACGGTGATTTTTTTGATTGGCGATTTCACGTCGATGATCGGCGACCCTTCCGGCCGCAATGTCACTCGCCCACCACTGACGCGCGAGCAAATCGAAGAAAACGCAAAAACTTATTTTTCGCAGGCGAGCCTGGTGCTGGATCCGGCACGGACCGAGATTCGCTACAACTCCGAGTGGTGTGACCCGCTGGGTGCGCGCGGCATGATTCAGCTGTCGGCACGGTACACCGTGGCGCGCATTCTGGAGCGTGAAGATTTCACTAAGCGGCTGAAAGCCGGCACGCCAATCTCCGTGCATGAATTGCTGTACCCGTTAATGCAGGGCTATGACTCGGTGGCCTTGCAGTCAGATCTGGAGCTTGGCGGTACCGATCAGAAATTCAATTTGCTGGTGGGACGTGAGCTGCAAAAAGATTACTGCCAGACACCGCAATGTATTTTGACGATGCCACTGCTCGAAGGACTGGATGGCGTCGAGAAAATGTCGAAATCCAAAAATAATTACATCGGCATCACTGAACCCGCCAACACCATGTTCGCCAAGGTGATGAGTATTTCGGATGTGGCGATGTGGCGTTGGTATGACTTGTTATCGTTCCGCTCGCTCGCAGAGATTGCGCAATTCAAGAAAGACGTTGAAAGCGGGCGTAATCCGCGTGAAATCAAAGTACTTCTCGGCCAAGAGATTGTAGAGCGCTTTCATTCGCGCAGCGCCGCTGAAGCGGCGTTGGCAGATTTTGATAACCGTGCGCGTGGCGGCATTCCAGATGAGATTCCTGAATTAACACTCAGTGGTGCGCCGCTTGGTATCGGTCAGCTATTGAAACAAGCGCAGCTCTGCCCCTCAACGTCCGAGGCGCTGCGCATGGTGGAGCAAGGGGGCGTACGTATTGACGGCGAGACAGTCAGCGACAAAGGGCTCAAAGTTAATAGCGGCACCTTCGTGCTACAAGTTGGCAAGCGCAAGTTCGCGCGTGTGACGCTGTCATAAACCAACAATGATTGGTTTATTGCAGCGGGTATCCGAGGCGAGTGTCCGCGTCGATGATGCGATTGTGGGTCGCATCGATCAGGGCTTATTGGTGTTGCTATGTGCCGAGCGTGGCGATACGCGCAAAGAGGCCGATGCACTGCTGAACAAACTGCTGACCTATCGCGTCTTCAGTGATGTCGAGGGCAAAATGAACCTGAATGTGAGCCAAGTGAATGGGGGCTTGCTGCTGGTGCCGCAGTTCACGTTGGCGGCCGATACACGATCTGGCACGCGTCCTTCATTCACCCCGGCCGCGCCACCTGCCGTGGCGAATGAGTTGTTTGATTACACCGTGCAGCGTGCGCGTCAGGTACATCCGCAGGTTGAGACCGGTCGATTCGGTGCCGATATGAAAGTCGCACTGATCAATGATGGCCCGGTGACCTTTTGGCTGCAGGTTGCACCATCGGTTTGACGATCATGCACATCGGCCCCTATCAGCTGCGAAATAATGTGTTTGTCGCACCCATGGCCGGCGTGACTGATCGACCGTTTCGTCAACTTTGTAAAGAGATGGGTGCGGGTTATGCCGTCTCTGAAATGGCCGCATCCAATCCTCGCCTATGGGCCACTGATAAATCGACACGCCGCATCAACCACGAAGGCGAGATGGAACCCAAGGCGGTGCAAATTGCCGGCGCTGATCCGCAGCTGCTGGCGGAGGCCGCGCGCTTTAATGTTTCACGGGGTGCGCAGATCATCGATATCAACATGGGCTGCCCGGTAAAGAAAGTATGTAACCGCTGGTGCGGCTCGGCATTGTTACGTGATGAGCCACTCGTCGCCGAGCTGCTGAATGCCGTCGTGTCTGCAGTGGATGTCCCTGTCACGCTGAAATTTCGTACGGGTTGGGATAGAAATCACAAAAACGCTTTAATCATTGCGCGTATTGCTGAGGAGAGTGGCATCGCCATGCTGACACTGCATGGCCGCACACGGGCCGACGGCTACAAAGGTGAGGCTGAGTACGACACCATCGCCGCGGTGAAAGCCGCAGTACGCATACCCGTCGTTGCCAACGGCGATATTGATAGCCCGCACAAGGCAGCACAGGTGTTGCGCATCACCGGCGCAGATGCAGTCATGGTCGGTCGCGCCGCGCAGGGCCGACCATGGATTTTTCGGGAGATTGATCATTACCTGCGCACCGGCGAGCTACTGGCATCGCCCGCGATCAGTGAGGTGCGTGAGCGTATGGCGCAGCATTTAAGAGCACATTACGCGTTTTATGGCGACTATTTAGGAGTGCGTACCGCGCGAAAACATATTGGTTGGTATGTGCGTGACTTGCACGGTGGTGAAACATTCAGGCAACGTATGAACCTGATCGATGACTGTGTGACGCAACTCGCGGCAGTGGATGCATTCTTCGAATCGCAGTTGGCCCTCGGCGAACGGTTACAATATGCGCCCGCTGCAGAGCCGTTAGCCGCCTAGCAACACCTCTCCGTACTGCGACATACCATGAGCAAAGACCACATCCAGGACGTCGTTCGCAAAAGCCTTGAGAAATACTTTCGCGACCTGGGTGAGCAGGAGCCGCATAACGTGTATGACATGGTGGTGCTGACCGTCGAGCGACCGATGCTGGAAGTCGTGATGGCGCGCGCCGAGGGCAATCAGTCGCATGCCGCCGAGATGCTGGGTATTAATCGAAATACATTGCGTAAAAAGCTACAGCAGCACGGCTTGCTCTGAGCCTTGGTATTTCTGACCTTGGTTTTTACGTCTTTCCTTTCCCCCCAATCATGATCAAACAAGCGCTGATTTCAGTGTCGGATAAAACCGGCGTGCTTGAATTCGCCCGCGCATTATCGGCGATGAACATCAATTTATTATCCACCGGCGGCACTGCAAAACTGCTGGCGGATAACGGCTTGCCAGTCACCGAAGTAGCGGATTACACCGGGTTTCCTGAGATGCTGGATGGCCGTGTCAAAACCCTGCACCCGAAAGTGCATGGCGGTATCCTGGCGCGGCGCGATCTGCCCCAGCACATGGATGCACTATCGCAGCACGATATTCCGACCATTGATATGGTGGTGGTGAATTTATATCCCTTCCAGCAGACTGTAGCCAAAGACGATTGCCAGCTGGAAGATGCGATTGAAAATATTGATATCGGTGGCCCGGCCATGCTGCGCTCATCCGCAAAAAATCACAAAGATGTGGTGGTGATTTGCGATCCTGCTGATTATCAGCGGGTGCTTGATGAAATGAAGGCAAATGCGGGCGAAGTGAGTAGGGATACCCGCTTCGATCTGGCAATTAAAGTGTTCGCGCATACGGCGAACTATGATGGTGCAATCACCAACTACCTCAGTGCGTTAGGGCCGGACCGTCAGCATCAGACACGCGCTGCGTACCCGAAGACGCTCAACCTGCAGTTTGTGAAGCTTCAAGACATGCGCTACGGTGAGAATCCGCACCAGTCAGCCGCGTTTTATCGTGATGCTTCTGCCGCGCAGGGTGCGCTGGCAAATTACAAGCAATTACAGGGCAAAGAACTTTCGTATAACAATATCGCCGATGCAGATGCGGCGTGGGAATGCGTGAAGTCGCTCGATGCGCCCGCTTGCGTCATCGTCAAGCACGCCAACCCGTGTGGTGTTGCGGTTGGCGCCGATGCCCATGAAGCCTACAGCAAGGCATTCAAAACGGATCCTACCTCGGCGTTTGGCGGCATCATCGCGTTCAACTGCGCGCTCGATGGTAAGGCGGCAGAAGTCGTCGCCCAGCAATTTGTCGAAGTATTGATTGCACCTGCTTTCAGCGACGCTGCGCGCAAAGTATTTGCCAGCAAGCAGAATGTTCGTCTGCTCGAAATACCGCTTGGGCAGGCGCAGAATCCTTATGATCTCAAGCGAGTCGGTGGTGGACTGCTGCTGCAGTCGGCAGATGCCAAAAATGTGGAAGCGAGCGAGCTGACCATCGTCAGCAAAAATCAGCCGACACCCGCGCAGCTGCACGACATGATGTTTGCGTGGCGCGTCGCCAAATTCGTTAAATCCAATGCGATTGTGTTTTGCGGTAATGGCATGACACTGGGTGTGGGTGCCGGGCAGATGAGCCGCATTGACTCCGCACGTATTGCGTCCATCAAAGCACACAATGCGGGCTTGTCATTAGCGGGTTCTGTCGTCGCCTCGGATGCCTTCTTTCCTTTCCGCGATGGGTTGGATGTGGTGGTGGCGGCCGGTGCGGCTTGCGTTATTCAGCCGGGTGGGTCGATGCGTGATCAGGAAGTCATTGATGCCGCGGATGAGCAGGGTGTCGTTATGGCGTATACCGGGGTCCGGCACTTCAGGCACTGAGCGCTACTCTCGCCCGGCCGCTTGCTCGGCTGGCATGGGTTGCAAAGCACGCTCGAATTCACTACCCATACGCGCGTGATAAACAGCCGTCTGCTGTCATAATCTGCGCATGAAAATCCTTGGAATCGATCCCGGGCTGCGGGTCACGGGTTTTGGCGTGATCCACCAAGCTGGAGCGCGTCTGACCTACGTCGCCTCGGGTACGATCCAAATTCCTGATGGTGACCTCCCATCGCGGCTGAAAGTGATCCTTGAGGGTGTCGGTGAGCTGGTGACAAGCTATCAGCCTGACTGCGCGGCGATCGAGATTGTTTTTTCGAATGTCAATCCGCAATCCACCTTGCTATTGGGCCAGGCACGCGGCGCTGCGATTTGTGGCTTGGTCGGTGCGAATCTTCCGGTGGCTGAATACACCGCCTTGCAAATGAAAAAATCAGTTGCTGGTCATGGTAAAGCGCAAAAGGCGCAAGTGCAGGCGATGGTGCAGCGACTGTTGAAACTTGATGCCTTGCCCGGCACCGACGCGGCAGATGCGCTTGGTATCGCAATTTGTCATGCGCATGCCGGTGCCGGACGTATAGCACTTGGTACGGTGGCGCCGGAGCTGGCACGGCGCGGTTTGCGCGTGCGTGGTGGTCGTTTAGTCGGTTAAATTCTTACTAGGACCCTCAATGATCGGTCGTTTATCTGGTCTTTTGCTCGACAAAAATCCTGCCCAACTTATCGTGGATTGCAATGGCGTTGGCTATGAGGTCAGCGTGCCGATGAGTACCTTCTATAATTTGCCGGCCGCTGGCGAGCGCGTCACGCTCTTGACGCACATGGTGGTGCGCGAAGATGCGCAGCTGTTATACGGCTTTGGCACGTCGCAAGAGCGCGAGCTGTTTCGTCAGCTGATCAAGATTAGCGGCATCGGTGCCAGAACTGCGCTGGGGATTTTGTCGGGCATGTCGGTGAATGATCTGGCGCAGGCGGTCACGCTGCAAGAGGTAGGGCGCTTAACGCGTATCCCCGGCATCGGCAAAAAAACCGCCGAACGTTTACTGCTTGAACTGAAAGGTAAACTCGGCGCTGAACTAGGTACTGCCCCCGGTACCGAGGGCGAAAGCAGCAACGATGTACTCAGCGCACTATTGGCGCTGGGCTATTCAGAGAAAGAAGCGCTGCTGGCAATTAAACAAGTACCTGCGGGTAGCTCGGTTTCCGATGGCATACGCCAGGCGCTAAAGGCCTTGTCCAAGGCATGAAAACGATCTGCGCGGCTACAATGCACAGATGAGCATTCAAACCGACAACTTCAACGAGCGCCGCGTTATCGACGCAGCCCCGGTATCGCCCAATGAAGAAGCGATCGAGCGTGCGCTGCGCCCGCACAATCTGGATGAGTACATTGGGCAAACCAAAGCCCGCGAGCAGTTGGAGATTTTTATTGCCGCCGCCAGAAAACGCAGCGAGGCGCTCGATCACACGCTGCTGTTTGGCCCACCCGGTCTGGGCAAGACAACACTGGCGCACATTATTGCGCGTGAGATGGGTGTCAATTTACGGCAGACCTCCGGCCCGGTGCTTGAGCGACCGGGCGATCTGGCGGCGCTGCTGACGAATCTGGAAAAAAACGATGTGCTGTTCATCGATGAGATTCATCGCATGTCGCCAATCGTCGAAGAAATTCTCTACCCTGCGCTCGAGGATTACCAGATCGATATCATGATTGGTGAAGGCCCGGCAGCACGATCGGTGCGACTCGATTTGCAACCGTTCACGCTGGTCGGTGCCACCACGCGCGCCGGCATGCTGACCAATCCGCTGCGCGACCGCTTCGGTATTGTGGCGCGGCTTGAGTTCTATACGCCAGAAGAACTCGCGCGTATTGTCACGCGCAGCGCTTCGCTACTCAACGCCATGATTGTGGATCAGGGTGCACTCGAGATCGCGCGCCGCAGTCGTGGCACGCCGCGTATTGCGAACCGCTTGTTACGAAGAGTTCGCGACTATGCCGAAGTAAAAGGGGAAGGACGTATCACGCGCGAGATCGCCGACGCTGCGCTAAAAATGCTTGATGTGGATCCGGTCGGTTTTGATCTGATGGACCGTAAGCTATTGGAAGCGGTGCTGTTTAAATTCAGCGGCGGGCCCGTGGGCCTGGACAACCTCGCCGCCGCGATTGGTGAAGAGCGCGATACGATCGAAGACGTGCTTGAGCCTTACCTGATTCAGCAAGGTTACCTGCAACGTACGCCACGCGGCCGTATTGCCACGCCGTTGGCTTACCAGCATTTCGGCGTCACTGCGCCAAAAACCAACCCCAGTGGTGATTTGTGGCAGCAGTAGCGCCGTAGAGAGGTCCTTACTCTTCCCTGAGCCACACCTGTGTTCTTCCGAGAACAGCAACTCCAACGAAGCCGCGCACATTCAGTTTTTTACCGCCTTCTGCTGTCCACATCTTGCAGCGGTAAATCTTGCCGTTCGCCGGGTCGAGAATCTCGCCACCTTCGTATTCGCTGCCTGTCTTTTTCAAGCCAGTCATGATGGTCATGCCGAGCACAGGCTTGTTCTTTCTGTCGCCGGGGCACTTGTCGCAATTCGGATTTTGTTCTTCATGCGGCTCTCTGAATAATTTTTCGATGCTGGCTTTAAACTCGCCATTCACCTCGACGACACGAACCAATGATTTTTCTTTGCCGGTTTTGTCGTCAATCGTGCGCCATAAACCTACCGGAGAATCCGATGCTTGCGCGGTCAATAGAGCGCCCAGCAGGAGCGCAAAAAAAGTTATATATTTCATCATTTGTAGTCTCCTCTAGTTAGAATTATTTTAACTGCACGAGTTGCTGCTGCACCTTCTGCAGCGTCGCTGAAAAATTCTCCAGTCGCTCCTTTTCTTGCGCTACTACGGCTTCAGGAGCCCGAGCAACGAAGCTCTCATTACTTAGCTTGGCGTTAGCCTTTTGAATTTCATTCTCAAGACGCGCTACTTCTTTGCCAAGCCGCTCGCGTTCCGCAGCAACATCAATCTCGACCTTCAGCATCAGCCGCGTGGTACCCACCACGGATACGGGTGCCGGTGAAGCCGGTAACTCAGCAACAATCAAAACTTCAGATAATTTGCACAGTGCTTGCAGATAAGGCGCAAAGCTTTCCAGGTTTGAAGTATCGGCACCCTCAAGAATCAAGGGTACTTTTTGTGCGGGCGAGAGCTGCATCTCACCGCGCAAATTACGGCAGGCATCCGTCAGTGATTTCAACGCATCCATCCAGCTTTCGGCTTTTTCATCGAGCTTTTTAAGATTCGGCTCGGGGTAGGCCTGCACCATAATCGAATCACCGCTCGGGTTCAGCTTGCGGCCCGATAAAGGCGCTACGGTCTGCCACAGCTGCTCGGTGATAAAAGGTGTGATCGGATGCGCCAGACGCAGCACGGTTTCCAAGACACGTAAAAGCGTTCTGCGTGTTGCACGCTGCTGCGCTTCAGTGCCGTGTTGAATTTGTACTTTAGCGACTTCAAGATACCAGTCGCAGTACTCATCCCAAATAAATTTATAGATTGCTGATGCGATATTATCGAATCTGTACTCGGCAAAGCCTTTTTCAACCTCGGCCTCGGCGCGCTGAAGCAGCGACACAATCCAGCGGTCTGCCTGCGAAAAATCCAGGTAGCTACCTGTCGCGCAGGCCTCGGCGCTATGTTCTTCAAGTCCGCAGTCTTTGCCCTCGGTGTTCATCAACACGAAGCGCGTGGCATTCCACAGCTTGTTGCAGAAATTGCGGTAGCCCTCGCAACGGCCAAGATCGAAGTTGATATTGCGACCCAGCGATGCATAGCTCGCCATGGTGAAACGCAGCGCATCGGTGCCATAGGCGGCGATCCCATTCGGGAATTCCTTGCGCGTCGCTTTTTCAATCGCAGCCGCTTGCTTGGGGTTCATTAAGCCGCTGGTGCGCTTGCCAGCCAGCGTATCAATATCAATGCCATCGATCAGATCGATCGGGTCGAGCGTATTGCCTTTGGATTTGGACATTTTTTGTCCATGCGCATCGCGTACCAGACCATGGACGTACACGGTATTAAACGGTACCTTTCCGGTGAAGTGACAGGTCATCATCACCATGCGTGCTACCCAGAAGAAGATGATGTCAAAGCCAGTGACCAGCACCGAAGAAGGCAGGAACAGCTTGTAGTCGGTGGTGTCTTCCGGCCATCCGAGTGATGAGAAAGGTACTAGGGCAGAGGAGAACCAGGTATCGAGCACATCCGCATCGCGCGTAAGCACACCGCTATGGCCTGCTTTTACTGCTTGTGCTTTTGCATCCGCCTCATTGCGCGCCACATAGATATTGCCCGCATCGTCATACCATGCCGGAATTTGATGACCCCACCACAGCTGGCGCGAGATGCACCAGTCCTGAATATTATTCAGCCACTGGTTATAAGTCGTGGTCCAGTTTTCGGGCACGAATTTTATGTCGCCATTCGATACTTTTTCGAGCGCTACCTCAGCAATCGATTTGTCGGGAAAGTGCGTGCCCTCGGGTGCCGGCTTGCTCATCGCTACAAACCATTGGTCGGTGAGCATCGGCTCGATCACAACGCCGGTGCGGTCACCACGCGGCACCATTAATTTATGCGGCTTGACGGATTCCAGCAGACCCAAGGCATCAAGATCAGCCACGATCTGCTTACGCGCTTCGAAGCGATCCATGCCGCGATACTTCTCGGGCGCGTTCTCATTGATCTTCGCCTCCAGCGTAAAGATAGAGATCTGCGGCATGTTGTGGCGCTGGCCCACCGCATAGTCGTTGAAGTCATGCGCTGGTGTGATTTTTACGCAGCCGGTGCCGAATTCTTTATCGACATAGCTGTCGGCAATCACAGGAATTTCACGATCAGTCAGCGGCAACTTCAACAACTTACCTACCAAGTGCGTGTAGCGCTCGTCGGTGGGGTCAACCGCGACGGCGACGTCACCCAGCAATGTTTCGGGGCGTGTAGTCGCCACTGTCAGGTGTCCGGTACCATCAACCAATGGATAACGGATGTGCCACATACTGCCATCTTCTTCCTCTGACACCACCTCCAGATCAGAGACCGCGGTGCCGAGCACCGGATCCCAGTTCACGAGACGCTTGCCGCGGTAGATCAGGCCTTGTTCAAACAGTCGTACGAACACCTCGGTGACGGCTGTCGACATCTTGTCGTCCATCGTGAAGTATTCGCGGCTCCAATCAGTGGACGCACCCATGCGACGCATTTGTCCGGTGATCGTCGATCCGGAATGTTCTTTCCACTGCCAGACTTTCTCCAGAAATTTTTCACGACCGAGATCATGGCGAGAAATTTTCTGCGCATCGAGTTGTCGCTCAACGACGATTTGTGTGGCGATACCTGCGTGATCAGTACCGGGGATCCATGCAGTGTTATGACCACGCATACGGTAGTAGCGTGTCAGGCCATCCATGATGGTCTGATTGAATGCATGACCCATGTGCAGCGTGCCGGTCACGTTTGGTGGCGGTAGCTGAATCGCAAACGAAGGCTTGCTGCTATCGAGCGTTGCCTTGAAGTAGTCGCGTTTTTCCCATTCGGTGCGCCAGAATTGTTCGATGTCTGCGGGTTCGTAGGCCTTGGCCAGTTCAATGATGTGCGCGGTGCTGCGTAACGGTTGACTAATCGACAATTATAAG
>VFQT010002792.1_pt1 | contig 17124 bp, 12 predicted proteins | sample 3512381 | NCBI WGS metagenome assembly VFQT01 (sample SAMN10412376, study PRJNA504923) | tailings metagenome | isolation source: Relicate 2 Philex TSF3 active mining site | place: Philippines: Tuba, Benguet | collected 2017-08-29
ACCGCTGAGCCAACCGCTGAGCCAACCGCTGAGCCAACCGCTGAAGCGACCGCTGAGCCAACCGCTGAGCCAACCGCTGAGCCAACCGCTGAAGCGACTGCTGAGCCAACCGCTGAGCCGACCGCTACCAAGGCTGCCGCTCCAACCGCTACCAAGGCCGCTGCAGCTGCTGTTGCCGTAGCTACCAGTGCTCCAGTAGCCGCCCCTGCCACGAGCAGTGGCGAGTGGGAGCCACGTCAATTGACGGCCACGTTGCGTGGATCAGGTGCTAGCTTCCCCAATCCGTTGTATCAGGTGTGGATCTCGGTCTACAAGAACGTGGTTCCTGGTGTGACCTTGAGCTACCAGAGCGTGGGTTCGGGTCAGGGTCAACGTGACTTCATCGGATACCTGACGGACTTCGGTGGTAGCGATTCGGCGATTTCGTCGAGCCGTGTGTCGACCGAGGCTCCTGACGCTGTGCACGTACCCATGGTGCTTGGCGGCGTGATGCCCATGTACAACGTTCCTGGTGTGACGACTGACTTGCGCTTCTCAGCCGAGACCTTGGTTGGCATCTACTTGGGTGACATTCGCAACTGGAACGACACCCGTATTGCTGCCGACAACCCAAGTGTGACCCTGCCAAATTTGGAAATCGTGCCTGTGTACCGTTCAGACTCATCGGGTACCACCTCGATCTGGACCGACTACCTCAACACGGTCAGCCCAATTTGGAAGGCACAGGTTGGTCGTGGTAGCACGGTGAAGTGGCCAGCTGGTATCGGTGCTCCTGGTAACGCAGGCGTGTCGAGCACGGTGCAACGTACTGCGGGTGCTATCGGGTATGTGGAGACCGGGTACGCCTTGGCAGCTGGGTTCCCATTGCCCTACGTCAAGAATGCTGCTGGGAACTACGTGAAGCCTGAGACCGCCAATGTGTCGGCCGCTGCTGCAGGTGTGACGCCATCATCAGATGTCCAGAAGTTGGCAGTATCGATTGTGAACGGTGCTGATCCACAGGCCTTCCCGATTGCTGGTTTCACCTACATCTTGGTGCGCAAGGACACTTACACTGACTTGAACAAGGCGCAGGCATTGACTGACTTCATCTACTGGGGTTTGACCACTGGTCAAGGTGCCACCTCACGTTTGGGGTATGCACCACTGCCCGAGAACATGCGTCAGGCTGCCATGAAGGCTCTGAACTCAATTCGTGTCAACGGTCAGCCAGCCATCGAAGCTCCGGTTAAGTAAGCAAACGATTGTACACACGATGTGCCGTGCACCCGCACGGCACATCGTGTATTGGTGAAGAGGACAGTACTATGGCAAATCATCAGCCGACATCATGGAGTAGTGGCAAAACACTGCTACGCCATGGTGATGTGCCGTTTCGAGTCAGCACGGTGACATTGGCGAGTGTATTGGTTGCATTGGTGGTGCTGATTGGCGCCATCATGTTTGTGGCATCAGCCGAGGCTCGACAAGCGTTTGGATTGAATGTATTGACAGGCCAGGAGTGGAATCCAGTCGAGACGGAGCTTTCACAGCCCACTTTTGGCGCTTGGCCGGCCGTCCGTGGGACGCTGTTGTCGGCACTGATTGCCATCGTCATTGCGGCTCCACTTGCTATCGGCATCGGGATTTTTTTGGCTGAGTTGTGTCCACCGCGCTTATCAGTGCCGTTGTCGTTTTTGGTTGAATTGTTGGCGGCCATTCCCAGTGTCATTTATGGCGTATGGGGTGTCTTTGTGTTTGTGCCTTTTTTCAATACCGTCTTTTCGGAGCCAGTCAGTCAAGCACTTGGCGGCGTGATCCCGCAATTGGCCGGTCCAATTGCCACAGGTCGTGGTGTATTGGTGACTGGTGTGGTCATGGCAATTATGATTTTGCCCACTATCGCCTCTCTGACCCGCGACGTGCTGCGCTTGGTGCCCAATACACAACGTGAGGCCATGTTGGCCATCGGTGCCACCCGCTGGGAGATGATCTGGCTGGCAGTCGTACCGTATGCGCAGGCCGGTATTTTGGGCGCCATCATGCTTGGCATCGGACGTGCGCTCGGTGAGACCATGGCCGCCACCATGCTGATTGGTAATTCACAGCGCATCAATGAATCGTGGTTTGCGCCGGCAACGACTGCCGCATCGTTGGTTGCCAATGAGTTGACCAACTCGGTGAGTCCGCTGCACGAGAGTGCCTTGATTACTGTGGCACTGGCCTTGTTTGGGATTACACTGCTCCTCAATTTGGGGGCACGGTTGCTGATTTGGTACGTAGAACGTGGTATGCGGGGAGGTCGCTAATGCACAACACGAGAAATTATGCGTGGCGCAAACTTGTCGATCGAATAATGCGCGGAGCCACCGTCGCAGCCACCGGATGTGCCATTATTCCGCTCCTTGCTATTATTATCTATGTGATGACTCTGGGTGCGGCAGCTCTCAGCCCGCAATTCTTCACGGATGTCTATCAGTCACCGGAAGCCTCGTCGAATTCGGATGCGACCACCGCTGAACCAGCGGCTGAATTTAATCCGGATGATCCGTTTGCGGGAATTGGCATCGAAGAAGGCAGTAGTGACTTCAACCCCGATGATCCCTTTGCAGGGATTGGCATCGAAGAAGGTGCCACGGGCGCAGAAGCCGAAGCTGCCATTTATGCGGCAGGCCCCAAGGGTGGCGTGTTGCACGGTATCTTGGGCACACTGGTCATTACGGGAGTGGGCTTGTTGTTCGCACTGCCAATTGGCATTTTCGCCGGCATCTACCTGAGTGAATACCGGCACGAGCGCTTTGCCACGATTGTGCGCTTCTGTAGTGATGTGCTGAGTGGCGCGCCTTCGATTGTGGCTGGTGTGGTCGTTTATGTGGCGTTAGTGACACAAGTCAAACAGTTTTCGGCAGTAGCGGGCAGCCTGGCGTTGGCACTGTTGATGGTGCCTGTGATTACCCGCACTACCGAAGAAATGCTGAAATTGGTGCCGGAATCCATGCGCGAAGCAGCCCGAGGCCTCGGTGCTCCCACTTGGTACTCGAGCTTCACGGTGGTCATCCCGGCCGCCTTGCCCGGTATTGTCACCGGAGTGATGTTGGCTTTTGCGCGTGGTGCCGGTGAGACAGCCCCACTCATCTTGACCGTGCTCGGAAGCAACGTGATTAGCCTGGATCTCTTTCAGCCGATGGCGGCCTTGCCGTTGCTCACCTATCGCTACACTGAGTCACCATACCCTGGCGAAAATACGTTGGCATGGGGGGCTGCATTTGTGCTGATGATGCTGGTGTTGGTGATGAATATTCTTGTCCGAGTTGCTACTCGGCGCCGTGGAGGAGTGAGCCGATGACCGCCATGTATCTGTCGCAACTGACGCCTTTTTATGGCAGCCGCCAAGCCGTCAAACCGGTCGACATGCACATTCGTGCCAACACGGTCACTGCCATCATTGGTCCGTCGGGGTGTGGCAAATCGACCGTGTTGCGGTGCCTCAACCGCATGCACGAGACCATCCAAGGCGCATATGCTACTGGTAGTGTGCGCCTCGGTGATGTCGATATTTATGCGCCTGATGCTGACCCGACGTTGATTCGCCGCCAAGTAGGCATGGTCTTTCAGCAACCAGTCGCCTTGCGCACGCGGAATGTGTATGAAAACGTGGCCGTTGGCTTGCGCCTCCAGGGTATGAGCCGCAAGGCAGATCTCGATGCAGCCGTGGAGACTGCCCTGCGTCAAGCCACATTGTGGGACGAAGTCAAAAATGTGCTCACCAAATCCGGTATGGCGCTCTCGGGCGGGCAACAACAGCGTCTCGCCATTGCTCGAGCCCTTGCCACCAACCCGAGTGTGTTGCTTCTCGACGAGCCGGCATCGGCGCTTGACCCGATTGCTACCGCAAGTATCGAGGAATTGGTTATGCAACTCAAAAAAGAGATTACCATTGTGATTGTGACCCATAGCATGCAACAGGCGGCCCGTATTTCGGACGAAACGGCCGTGTTTATGGTAGATACTTCGGCAGGCGATGCTATCGGCGAGCTAGTCGAGATGGGCGATACCACGCAAATCTTTACGCAACCAGCAGATGCACGCACCGAATCATATATTAGTGGGAAAGTGGGGTAGGCCTATGACCATGCGACAAGCAATTTCACTCAATCGGAGCACCACCGGCTTCGCCGATTTGGTTGCCCAACGTGCGCAGGCACGCCAGCACGAAGGTGCGGCGCACGCCAAGATTGAAATGCGTAATTTTCATTTCTTTTATGGCAGCTTTCAGGCCATCAGCGATGTCACCATGGATGTGCCGAATGGGCGTGTGACCGCCATTATTGGCCCATCGGGATGCGGTAAATCGACCTTGCTTCGCTCTATCAATCGCATGCACGATGCCACCTTTGGCGCTCGTGCCGAGGGCGAAATCCGCATCGATGGCGAAAATGTGTATGCTGCCGACGTCGATTCGGTGTTGTTGCGTCGCCGCGTTGGTATGGTCTTCCAGCGCCCCAATCCCTTCCAACTCTCGATTTTTGAAAATGTGGCCTATGGTCTGCGGGTGCTTGGGGTGCGTAATCGTACAACTCTCGCAGAGCGCGTCGAAGAATCACTGCGGCGGGCTGCCCTGTGGGATGAAGTCAAAGATCGCCTCCACAAAAGCTACGGGACTGCCCTGTCGGGTGGTCAACAACAACGCCTCTGTATCGCCCGTACCATTGCCACCAAGCCCGATGTGGTGCTGATGGATGAGCCCTGTTCGGCACTTGACCCGATTGCCTCACTCAAAATCGAAGACCTCATCAATGATTTGCGTGGTGACTTCACCATTGTGATGGTCACCCACAACATGCAGCAAGCAGCTCGTGTCTCGGATGCTACGGCATTTATGATGATGAATCGTGAAACCCGGGCTGGCGAACTCGTCGAGGTCGATGCTACCGACAAAATCTTCCGTAATCCCGCCGATCGTCGCACCGAAGACTACATCAGCGGTCGCTTCGGCTAATTCTTACACCCCATCTCCTCCCCCCATCGACCCTCTCACCATGCGGTGAGAGGGTATTTTGATGAACTTCGAAATACCCATTGACAAGCCGTATATTGTCGTCTATTATCTATTTCGAAATCTGTCGAAATAGCAGCGGAGGTTGTGACATGGGATTGCAAGAGACGCTCAAGGCCTTGGCAGACCCGGTGCGGCGAGATATTTTGCAGTTGCTCAAAGATGAACGCCGTGCAGCAGGGGACATTGCCAAGGAATTTACCCAGTCACCGGCCACTATTTCGTATCATTTGGCGCAACTGCGTGAAGCTGGGTTGGTGTATGAGACACGCGAAAAAAACTACATCTACTACGAACTCAACACCAGTGTCTTTGAAGACGTGTTGTTGTTGATTGCGCAATTGAAGGGGGATCATCATGCGTAAATGGCTGACGATTATCATCGGGATTTTGCCATTGATTGTGACGATATGGGTATTGCCCGGATTGGCCGACGTAGTCCCCGTGCATTATGGCGTAGACGGATCTGCCGATCGTTTTGATTCAAAGTACACACTGTTGGTGATGCCCATCATCACATTGGTGTTGACCATCTTTTTTGTGGTGTGGCCACGTTTTGCCGATGTGAGCCGTGCCGATCAGCAGGCCAATCTGGTGGTGCTTGAGCGTATCATGGTGCCCATGGTCTTTTTTTTGGCGGCACTCAACGGCCTCATTGTGTGGATGGCCTACACCGAGGTAACGCAAATGTACGAAACTTCATTGCCCGTGCCACGCCTGATTGCAGGGCTGATAAGCCTATTGTTTGTGGTGATTGGCAACGTATTGCCCAAGACCAAGCGCAATCATTGGATTGGAGTGCGTTTGCCATGGACGCTGGCGAGTGACGAAGTATGGTACAAGACGCATCGTCTGGCCGGGTATTTGTATACCGGCTCTGGTATCGTCGGTTTGCTGACCGCAATGCTCGTTGCTGAGCCGGTGTGGACGATTGTGCCGGTGATCGGTGGGGTATTGGGAAGTACGCTAATCGCTAGTGTGTATTCATATCGTTTGTCACGGCATTGATGGAGTAGATCATGCAGCATTCGCGAATCCAAATAGGTGTGTATACCGCTATTGCACTGTTGGCTGGAGCCTTGATTGGCCTCAATCAACTGCGCCTCATGTCAGCCGAGCAATATGCCGTGGTGATGGCACAGGCTGGGTCGCCGGCGATGTTGGCACTCATTGCTGGTGTGCAGAGTGCCGTATTGGCGTTGGTGAGTAGTGCCATTGGTGTGCGTCTGGCGCCACGTGTCGGGCTACGTACGACGACGGTGACTGTTGCTGGTATGTGGGTTGCGGTGGTGATTGCCAGCGCTGTGGCGTTTGTGATTGTGGCCAGTGACGCCTGGGTCTTTGCAGGGTATTTACCCGCCCAGGCAGCCGTGGAGTTGCATTGGCTGGGGCTGCTGAGTAGCGTGTTGTACGGTGGCATCGTCGAAGAAGTCTTGTTGCGTTTGGGCGTGATGACGCTGTTGGTATGGTTGCTCGGATTATCGCTACGCCGTCGTTTTGCGCTCGAGCAGTTGCCTGCCTGGGTGTTTTGGATTGCCATCGGGGCCTCAGCGTTGCTGTTTGCTGCCGGGCATTTGCCCGTGACATTTGCGTTGCTGTGCCCAGCAAGTGGTGATTGCACGCCGCTGATTGTACGGGCGTTGTTGCTCAATGGGGTTGCTGGAGTCGGGTTCGGGTATTTGTACTGGCGGCACGGGTTGATGGCGGCGATGGTGGCTCACATGTTGACACATGTGTTGATGCAGGTGGTTTTTGGGCCGCTGTTGATAGGGTAGCACATCCGCAAACATTGCTAGCGTGTGGGAATCAGCCTCAGAGCAGATGATGCTCTGAGGCTGACAGTATGTATGGGGTTATTTGATGCACATTGTCATGAATATCTGAGCGAAATGCTCATTGTCTGGACTAGACAGGAATTGAGAAATTTGCGAGAATAGACATCCTGTGCGGTGTTCATATGCACTTTTTGTGTTTAATTTCATTTACATACAGGGAACCAAACAAGTAACTGTTGCGTCCTGTTTTACAGTTATTCTGATTTTTCACAATAATTTGTACGCCCATTGTTCACTGAATGTAATGTGTTTGTTCTATGCTAGAAGGGACGGTCTATGCGAAGGTATGTGTTGTTACTTCTTATTGGGTTGTGTAGTGCGATCTGGTCGATGCCACACCCAGTACAAGCAGCCGATAGTGTGACTGCGATTGCGGCGGGTCCCTATCATTCGTGTGCCGTCATGAGCAAGCAGGTTTGGTGTTGGGGCAAAAACAACCTAGGCCAGCTCGGTGATGGCACGACTACGAATCGGTTGGGAGCAGTGCGTGTCAAAAAGCTTGCGGATGGATTGCCGTTGCAAAACGTCACAGCCGTTGATGCGAGCGTGGGGCATAGTTGTGCTATTGCCGCCAAACAAGTCTGGTGCTGGGGAGCAAATTTCGCAGGAAAGCTCGGTGATGGTACGACGGCCGATCATTTGGGCGCTGTACAAGTGCAAAAAAACGGCGGTGATCCCCTCAACAACGTGACGGCTATTGCGCTTGGTTATCATTTCAGCTGTGCGATCTCGAACAAACAAGTCTGGTGTTGGGGTGATAATCAAGAAGGTGAAATCGGCGATGGGACGATAGTGAGTGCCACTGCTGGTGCCGTATTGGCCGATTATGGATCGACGGCATTGACCAATGTGACCAAGATTGCAACCGGACGTAAACACGTCTGTGCTATTAGTTACGGCAAAGCCTATTGTTGGGGGGGCCAACGACGAAGGGCAATTGGGGATTGGTACAACATCGGCATATGAACTTGCACCTGTGCATGTACGTGAAGAAGGGAGTAGCGCTGCATTGACAGGGTTTACTGACATTGCCGCAGGGTGGGCGCATGCATGTGGCGTGGTCAAAAAGCATGTCTATTGTTGGGGATGGAATGTAAGTGGTCAGTTAGGTGTCAACGATAGTAGTGTGCATATTAGTGCTACTGAGTCAAAGAAAACAACATCAGTTGCCTATACAAATGCATCACGTGTAATGGCTGGGTCGCCGTTTAGTTGTGTCATTGAGGCAAAAGCAGTGTGGTGCGCCGGTGAAAACACCTATGGTAGCCTAGCCACCAATACACTGACGAATTCGATGGTCGGGGTATCGGCTCAGTATCATGGTGGTTTGGTGTTGAAAGGGGTCACCGACATCAATGTGGGGTTGGCGCATGCTTGTGTCATCATCAAGAAGCAAGTCTGGTGCTGGGGAGCAAATGCAGAAGGGCAATTGGGTGATGGGACAACCGTAGATCGCCTCGGAGCGGTACGTGTGGCGTTCGATACTAGCGTGACTACTGCTAATCGTGATTTACAACCGGCTACTGCGGTTTCGAGTGGAGTGTTTCAGTCGTGTGCTGTCGTCAACAAACAAGCCTATTGCTGGGGTGATAACAGCAACGGTGAACTCGGTAATGGTAGCACAACGAGCTACACAAATGCGCGCCTAGTGGAAACTACGACTGGTACTGCTTTAACTCATGTGACAGCAGTGTCATCAAATAGTGGGCATTCTTGTGGGGTATCTAATAAACAAGCCTATTGTTGGGGGTATAACGGCTATGGACAACTTGGTAACGGGACGTACACAAATCAGTTGGGTGCAGTGGCAGTACAGACCGCTTCGGGCATATTGAACGGTGTAACAGCCATTTCGACAGGAGGAAATACTACGTGTGCGATAGCCAATAAACAAGCCTATTGCTGGGGAGGAAATGCCCATGGGGAGATTGGGGATGGTACACAAGTTGCCAAAAATGTAGCCACGCTGGTCAAAACTAGCACTCACCCATTGACAAAGGTGACTGCGATTGCAGTAGGTAATAATCATGCTTGTGCGGTGGCCCAGAAAATCGTCTATTGCTGGGGGTACAATGACTTTGGTCAGATTGGAGATGGGAATAGTGGTACGGTAGCGGTATATGCGACTAAAGTCGAGCTAGCAGATGGTTCATTGCTCAACAACGCTATGGACGTGGGTGCTGGCAGCGCAAGTAGCTGTGCCATCAACAATAAGCAGGTTTATTGCTGGGGGTACAATACCTATGGTCAGATTGGAGATGGCACGGATACCGATCGTCATGTTGCAATCTCGGTGAAGGTTGATGCAACCACGCTACTCGGAGCAGCAACTCAGATCAGTGTCGGTGATTATCATGCCTGTGCACTTGTCAGCAAGCAGGTCTGGTGCTGGGGAGGCAACAGTGTCGGGCAACTGGGAGACGGAACCTCGGTTACAATTCGTTCATACGCAGTTGTTGCAACTTATTTAGCTAGTGGTTCTCCATTAAGCCGTGTCACACAGGTCAATGCTGGGGGGAATCACACATGTGCGGTTATCGCCAAACAGATCTGGGGTTGGGGATACAATCGGAATAACCAGATTGGCGACGGAACACGCATTGATCGAAAGGGCGCTGTAAAGTCACTGTTTCATCGTATCTTGTTGACGCAACTCAAAGGGCTATGATTCAGAGTCACGACGTACGCCCGCCTGCACGCCTTGAGGCGTGCAGGCGGGTTTTTGTGCAACAACTACGATTACTTGACGGCAGCCTGCATGATGGTCTGCATGCGTGCCACCAGCTCGGCCGGGTCGACGGGCATGCCGTCGAGGAGCATGGCGCTGGCGTAGAGTTGCTCGACGACGGCCTGGGCCACTGCGTCATTGGGGTCGTGCTGCAGGCGTTGGGCCACGCCGGCGATAATCGGGTGGGCGCGGTTGATTTCCACTTTGCGCACGGGTGCCTGTTCTTCGCGGTTGATGAGGCGTTGCATGCGCTCATAGTCGCTGTTGCCACTGGCCACCAATCGGATGGGGTGATTGCGCAGCACGTTGGAGGCCTGGACCCCGCTGATACGCTCGCCGAGCACCGTCTTGAAGCCCTCCACAATTGCGAGCAGTTGCTGGTCGTCAATGGCCGATTCGGTGGCATCCGATTGCCCGGGGAGCTCCACGTCGGGTTCATCGAGGTTGCGCAACTTTTTGCCGTCGAACTCACGGATGTGCTGGAGCATGAATGGGTCGACCATGTCGCTCAGCAAGAGGGCCTCAAGGCCGCGACTCTGCACGGCGTCGAGATGTGGGCTCTGCTTGGCGCTGGTGGCATCACTGGCCAGCACATAGTAGATTTCGGTCTGATCGGCAGTCATACGCTCGACGTAGCTCTTGAGCGTCGTCAATTCGTCGCTGTGTGTAGTGTGGAAGCGCAGCAGTGGCACGATGTCGTCTTTGGCACTGGGGTCGACGGCGATGCCTTCTTTGAAGAAGATGCCGAATTCACGCCAGAAGGTGGCGAATTTGGTGGCATCATTGGCTGCGAGATCGTTGATTTCTTTGATGATACGACTCGTCAGCGTTTTGCGAATGCGGGTGCCCGTCTGGATGCCCTGGAGCATTTCGCGAGAAACGTTGAGCGGTAGATCTTCGCTGTCGACGACTCCTTCCATGAAGCGCAACCATTGTGGCAACATTTCTTTGGTCTCGGCCTGGATGAGCACGCGCCGTGAATAGAGTGCCACGGTGCCTTCGACCTTGCGTTCGATGAGGCCGCGTTCGCGCTGTGACGGCACAAACAACAGGGCGTGCAGGTCAATGGGGGCATCGGTCGAGAGGTGGATGGTGAGCAGGGGCTCGGCCATGTCGAAGGTCAACTGCTGATAAAAGTCGTTGTAGCGCTGTGCCTCGACGGTGCGGGGGGCTACGCGCCACAGGGCTTCGGTATCGTTGACGGTCTCTTCGCCCATCATGATGGGGATGGGGATGTAGCGTGAGTGCTTGCGGATGATTTGTTTGAGGCGCCATTCATCGGCGAATTCGTGGGCGTCATCCTTCAAAAACAGGGTGATGGTGGTGCCTCGTGTGTCGCGCTGACAGGGGCGGATGACATAGGTATCGTTGCCGTCACACTCCCACTCAGCGGCTTCAGCATCGGGCTGGTACGACAGGCTCTGTACGATGACCTTGTCTGCGACCACAAAAGCCGAATAAAAGCCCACGCCGAATTGTCCGACGAGATCGCCACGCTGGCCAGCCTCGAGGCTCTCGATGAGGGCCTTGGTGCCCGACTTGGCGATGGTGCCCAGGTTCTCGGCCAGCTCGGCGCTGGTCATGCCTGAGCCGGTGTCACTGATGGTAATGGTGTGTGCTTCGGCGTCGACTGCAATGGTAATCAGCGGTTCCACATCAGCATCGCGGATATTGGCGTCGGTGACCTGAGCAAAGCGCACGCGATTGATGGCGTCGGCGGCATTTGAGAGGAGCTCACGCAGGAAAATCTCACGATCGGAGTAGAGCGAATGCGTCAAAATATGCAGGAGTTGGCGCATTTCTGCACGAAATGGAACGGCGTTTTCGGAAGTCATGGAATATTTCCTTTCTTATCAACACACAGCGTACCGATACGGCATATATCCTTTATCATAGCGAGAATTTGTCCAGTACTCTACAAGAAAAACGTTAATGTTGCAGGGGAGTGAGATACTTCTGAGGGCAAAATAAACACGAAAAACATCACAGTAATGGTGCGAAAAAGTATACAAAACGAAATCGAGGATGTCGCGAAAAGCATGATTGAAATTTTAGTATATTTTGTTACACTATGCGTAATTATGAGTAGCGAATCAAAATACTGTATATGGGTTTGTACTGTTGGGTGTTGTCAAGAGTTGATTATCTTTTCTTATTGACATAAAGGACGCTTTGATGATGTACCGTTGGTTGATTATCATGACCATTTGTGTCATGACTTTTGCACATGATTCATTGCCTCCACCGGTGCAGGCGGCTGAAGCAGTCACATCAGTGGGGTTGGGGGCGAATTTTAGTTGTGCGGTGCAAAACAAAAAGGTGTGGTGCTGGGGGCGAAATCATCTCGGTCAACTGGGAGATGGTACTACCACCGACCGCGAAGGAGCGGTACAGGTCATCAAACAGAGTGATTTATTGTCGTTGAGTGGCGCAACGATGGTCGCTGCCGGTTATAACCATGCGTGTGCGGTGGTAAGCAAGCAGGTCTGGTGCTGGGGGAATAATACTTCTGGCGAATTGGGAATTTCCAATGCAACCACATCGAGCACGCGGGCTGTGCAAGTGCAACTCGCAAGTGGTGGTGCATTAGATGGGGTGACGGCGATTGCTCTCGGCACGGGGTTTTCATGTGCGATACGTGCCAAGCAAGTCTGGTGTTGGGGAAGCAATGCTGCCGGGCAACTCGGTGATGCAACATCAACGGATGCAACGAATGGTGCGATACTATCGACTAACGATGGGGCACCGTTGACTAACGTGACGGCGCTTACTGCTGGGAATGCGCACACATGTGCGGTGGTAAGCAAGCAAGTCTGGTGTTGGGGTGCGAATGATGTTGGACAACTTGGGAATGGCACCACCAGTAGTTCGGAGCTCATCGCCGTTCAAGTTCAGTTGTATGGTGGTGGCGGCGCATTAGCAAATGTCACGATGATTTCATCGCGGTATAACCATACCTGTGTGGTGACGGCTGGCGTAGGGGCTTGTTGGGGGCAAAATGCATCTGGACAACTAGGCACCAACAACGACACCAGTTATGCTGCGGCTCGCCTCGTAAAGCAAGCGACCACGGATGTATTGACCAATGTGACCATGGTTGTAGCGGGTTCGCCGTTTAGTTGTGGTGTGTCGAATCGCAGTGTTTGGTGCTGGGGGTACAACGGTAAAGGTGTACTGGCAGATGGCACCTACGTCAATCAACTCGGGGCGGTTGCGTCACAGTATCGTGGTGGTGCCGCAATCAGCGGTGCAGTAACAATTCATAGTGGTTTAACACATGCCTGTGCGGTGGTCAGCAAACAAATCTGGTGCTGGGGTGATAATACGTACGGTCAGGTGGGAGATGGCAGCACTACTCGTCGCAATGGTGCGATGCGCGTTGTGTTTGCACAAACTGGATCCGGAACGAGTGTCGTCAATCGGGCTCTGAAGCCGGTCACGCAGGTGAGCGCAGGGACCAATCACTCTTGCGCTGTCATCAACAAGCAGGCCTGGTGCTGGGGCGATAATTCGTTTGGTGAGCTGGGAGTTGCTGATTCGTTGGGAGTCGTGCCCTATGGTGCGTATCAAGTACGGACACTGTCCGGAGCACCACTGACCAATGTGACCGATATCGCACTCGGTGGTTATAGTGCATGTGCCGTTGCCAACAAGCAGGCCTGGTGTTGGGGCTTCAATGCCTCTGGCCAACTCGGTGATGGCACGACGACAGATCGTATTGGCGCCGTACAAGTCCAGACCTCGACAGGCGTTTTGAGCAATGTCACTGCGGTATCTGTGGGCGGTGGTACTGCGTGTGCGGTGGCCGACAAGAAGGCATGGTGCTGGGGAGATGCGCCGGTTGGAAATGGCATGGCAGATGCGGCAAGCACGGCGCAAGTGGTGGTCATGACGGGGATGGTGCCGCTGACCAACGTGACTTCCATTGCTGCAGGCAGTGGTCATGCCTGTGCGGTCAGTAGCAAAAAAGTCTATTGTTGGGGGCAAAATGGTGCCGGACAATTAGGCAACGACAGTTATGATACATCGTTGGTGGCTGGCCCTGTCTACATTGATGTTCCGTTTGAAGGTGGCACGGACACCATGTTGACCAAAGCGAGCATGGTGGAGGTCGGTCAGTATTTTAGTTGCGCCATCAATAACAAAGAAGTCTACTGTTGGGGCGAAAACAGCTCTGGTCAATTGGGCTTTGGGTCGACGTCACCGAGCGTGCGTGCCAATGCTCGGCGGGTGCGCAAAGATGCGACCACCGTACTAAAGGGCGCAGCTATGTTGGCAGTAGGCAATAATCATGCTTGTGCTGTTGCGAGTAATCAGTTGTACTGCTGGGGGAGCAATTTAGCAGGGCAACTCGCAGATAATACGGCAATTGATCGGTATTATGCGCAACTTGCCACGACTAACGGTACAACTGCGGTGCCAAAAGTCCTCAAGATCTCTGCAGGGGTGCAACACACCTGTGTTGTCTACACATTGGACAAGCGAGTCTGGTGTTGGGGAAGCAATAGTGCTGGGCAACTGGGTGATGGCACAGTGGTAGATGCAGCGGTGCCTGTGCCAGCCTATATTGCGTATGTGTATTTTACTGGGATGTAACAATCTCCCTGCCCGTACTCATGCCGAGTACGGGCAGGGTTTATTTAGGGGCGGTTCCGGCGTGATTTGGGAGATGTTTGGCTCTCGGCGACATCTGGGAGCCAGACTCCGGGCAAGTGCCGGCATTCTTCGATTTTGCGGTAGAGTGTGGCCATATCGCGGGCCACAATGGTGAGATGCCCCACTTTGCGGCCTGGGCGTGGCTCTTTGTGATAGAGATGCACATGTACTCCAGCAGGCACATCGTGTATGGCAGGTACTGCGCCAATGAGGTTGATCATGGCACTCATGCCTCGCAAGGTGGTGGGACCAATGGGGAGCCCACACACGGCACGCACGTGGTTCTCAAATTGTGACGTCATCGCGCCTTCGATGCTCCAGTGCCCTGAGTTGTGCACGCGTGGTGCGAGTTCGTTGACGAGGAGATGGGGACCATTGGCTGTCTGTACTTCGAAACACTCGATGGCAAGTACACCCACATAATCGAGGGCTTGGAGTAGCCGCTCGGCAATGGTGTCGGCTTGAGTATCGATGTCGGGGTGGATGTTGGCGGCTGGCGCAATCGAAAGCCGCAAGATTCCTTCGTGGTGATGGTTTTCGACCAGCGGGTAGCGTGCCATGGAACCGTGTTGATCACGTACAGCGATAATCGATAATTCACGTTGGAAGGGCACAACCCCCTCGAGGAGCAGGTCTACTCCAGCGAGATCCACCACAGCCTGATAGGCCTGGGTCAAGCTGGTGATGCGTTTTTGTCCTTTGCCGTCATAGCCCATGGTGCGCGTCTTGAGGATGGCCGGCAATTGGGTCACCTTGATGGCATTGGCCACACTACTTGTGGCATCGACCGGCGCAAATGGTGCTGTGGCTATGCCTTGCATGTTGATGAATTGCTTTTCGGTGAGCCGATTTTGACAGACTTCAAGCGCTTTGGGATGCGGCAAAACTGGCTTGTGGGTTTGCAACCATGCCGCTGTGGCTGCCGGTACATTCTCGAATTCATAGCTAATCACCGACACATCATCTGCGAACATGTGCAAGATGGGCGTCTGGTCGTAGTTGCCACGATGATGGCGAGCCACCAGTGCCGCCGATACATCGGGGCTGGGGTCATACACACTGCATTTAATGCCAAGAGGGATGGCTGCCATAGCCAACATTTGGGCAAGTTGGCCTCCACCGAGGATGCCCAGAGTATAGCGCTCTGTCATATGTTCACCACCGAATGTTGGGTTGTTTCTTTCATTCTACCAAACTTTCCTATGTGCGCCGCCATGTTTTGGGCAAGAGTATGGCTGAAATGATGATTCTATCTGCCACAGTCAGTGATGTACACCCGTATAATACTACGTGGCGAGAAGAAACCTATAACGCAAAAGGAAAAATAATCATGCGACGTGTGCGTTTGTGGGTGGGTGGTATGGTCCTGGCAATGGTGACACTGCTGGGTCTGCCAAGTGCCCCTGCCCATGCAAATACAAGCCGAGTGGTCATGGCGTACTACTACGGTTGGTGGAATCACCTGAGTTGGGCGCCAGCACGGATGAGCGATCGCCCGCCCGAGCTCTATGAAGGCGGCAATACGGATGTGATGCGTCGCCAAATCCAACAAGCCAAATCTGCGGGCATCGATGGTTTTATCTGCACATGGCGCTATACCTGTGCCAAATTATTGCAAGTGGCCGAATCTGAAGGCAACTTCAAAGTGGCGTTTAGCGTTGACCCGGTGGGGGACCCCACCTTGGGGAGCGACAGTGCAATCCGCACAAATATGCGCGAAATGATGGGCTATATGAGCAGCCCTGCCTACTGGAACTATCAAGGTAAACCGGTATTTGTCTTTTGGAACGACACCATTTTGCCAGGTGGACGAGGTAGTTTGTCGGATTGGAATGCTCTGCGCAGCGACATTGATCCCAACCGCCAGCAGTTTTGGCTCGGTGGTGGGGTCAACTTCGGGCTACTTGACGTATTTGATGCACTGCACTTCTACGATATCACTTGGGAAATCAGCTCGGGCAAGGCCATGTCGTCGTACAACCGCAAACTGGGTGAGTACAACAGCAGCCGCGGTGCCAGCAAGCCGTTTTTTGCCACGGTGATGCCAGGCTATGACGATACGCGTTATCGTAATGGCCACTACAAAGACCGGGCTGGTGGCGATTACTACCGCAGCAGTTGGGACAACGCCCGGGCCTATGCAGCCGACGTAGCGATTATTACGAGTTGGAACGAATGGTTCGAAGGCAGTTCCATCGAACCGAGCAACAACTACGGCACCACCTACCTCGACATCACGCGTGAAAAAATTGCCGAGTTCAAGGACCCTACGCCCCCCATCCCCAGCGGCTATGCGGATCGCGCCATCAAGACGCTGTGGGAACGTGCTGATTTGGCCGTCAGTCAGCAGCGGGTCGCTCGTTCGTGGGTCTGGGGCCCCGCGTTAGCTGATGGTCGCTATGAAGCCTACAACGGCGGTACGCGCGTTGTGCAGTATTTCGACAAAGCGCGCATGGAAATCAACAATCCGGCCGGCGATCGGGCCTCGCAGTGGTTTGTGACCAATGGACTGCTTGTCACCGAAATGATCAATGGCCGCATTCAGACGGGCGAAAGCAGCTACGAGACGCGTAGCCCGAGTACCGAAGTGCTGGCCGGCGACCCGCGTGAAATCAATCCGAACGCCCCCAGCTATGCCACGCTGGCGATTGTGACGCCCTATCAACCCAACAAAACAGGCGAAGTCCTGCGTACGCAGTTGCGTGGTGGTGGCGATTTGGTGAGTATCACACCACCCGTATCGGTAGCCAATGCCTTTTATGTGCCTGAGACGGGGCACAACATTCCCGACGTGTTTTGGCAATATCTCAACCAACAGGGAGTGGTCTACAGCGATAGTCGGTATACAAATGCCGCGTTGTTTGATTGGG
>VFQT010002794.1_pt1 | contig 17098 bp, 17 predicted proteins | sample 3512381 | NCBI WGS metagenome assembly VFQT01 (sample SAMN10412376, study PRJNA504923) | tailings metagenome | isolation source: Relicate 2 Philex TSF3 active mining site | place: Philippines: Tuba, Benguet | collected 2017-08-29
GTGCACGTCTCCGAGATGGACTGGACCAACAAGAACGTGGCACCGTCGAAAGTGGTGCAGCTGGGTGATGAAGTTGAAGTCATGGTGCTCGAGATCGATGAAGATCGCCGCCGCATCAGCCTTGGCATGAAGCAGTGCAAGGCGAACCCGTGGGATGACTTCGCCATGTCGCACAAGAAGGGCGATAAGGTTCGAGGCGCGATCAAGTCGATTACCGACTTCGGCGTGTTCATTGGACTGGCAGGCAACATCGATGGCTTGGTGCACCTGTCCGATCTCTCCTGGAGCGAGACCGGTGAAGAAGCCGTGCGTCGCTTCAAGAAAGGCGATGAGCTTGAGGCCATCGTGCTGGCGATTGATGTTGAGCGTGAGCGTGTGTCGTTGGGCGTCAAGCAGCTTGAGGGCGACCCATTCAACAACTACTGCGCAATGAATGACAAAGGCGCATTGGTGCACGGCGTGGTGAAAGCAGTCGAGCCGAAAGGCGCGACGATTCACTTGTCGGAAGAGGTTGAGGGCTACCTGCGTGCTTCTGAAATCTCGCGTGACCGTGTTGAAGACGCCAGCACCCATTTGAAAGTCGGTGACACAGTCGAGGCCATGGTGATCAATATTGATCGCAAGGCACGCAGCATACAGCTCTCGATCAAGGCGAAAGACAATGCAGAGACTCAGGATGCGATGCAGAAGATGTCCAGCGACTCGGCTGCGGCATCGGGCACCACTAGCCTAGGTGCGCTGCTAAAAGCTAAACTCGACACCAAAAGCTGATTAGGCATCGCCGATGACCAAGTCGGAGCTGATCGCCCGTCTGGCCGAGCGTTATCCGCAACTGGTAGCCAAGGATGCGGATTTCACGGTCAAGACGCTGCTGGACGCGATGACCGATGCGCTGATCTCAGGTCAGCGTATCGAGATTCGTGGCTTTGGCAGCTTTGCAACCAACAGCCGTCCGCCACGTATCGGGCGTAACCCGAAGTCGGGTGAGACGGTGGTCGTGCCAGGCAAACGGGTACCGCACTTCAAGGCGGGTAAAGAGCTGCGCGAGCGGGTCGACGCCATGGTCGGGCAACCGATCCATGACGACTGATCAGCGCGTTAATTCACACAAGGAGCGCGACGATGAAACTCTTGGTACGAGTACTGTCGATCGCGCTCTTCATCGTGTTCTTTGATTTCGCACTGAAGAATACCGATGAGGTTGTACTCAACCTGTTCTGGAACGCCAAAGCCAGCTCGCCTCTTATTCTCCTGCTGTTGGGGTTTTTGCTGCTCGGTCTGGTGATGGGTGTACTTGCCATGACCGGCACCGTGCTGCGTTACCGCCGTGAGCTGCTGGTCTTGCGGCGCGAAGCCGATCAGCAAAAGCAAACTGCCGCCGAAATTGCTAGGGCGCGCACCCAACCCCCTGCGCCGGAGAGCTTGATTGAGCAGGTAGGTCTCTGACCAGGAGCCGGAATGGAATTCGAAGTCTGGTGGCTGGTTTCAATCCCCTTCTTTTTTGCGCTAGGTTGGATTGCTGCGCGCGTCGATATCCGTCATGTGATTTCAGAGTCGCGTCGGCTACCACGTAGCTATTACCAAGGCCTGAATGCCTTGCTCGATGAAGATCCCGATAAAGCCATCGATGCCTTCGTCGAGATTGCCAGGCTCGACCCGGAAACTGCCGAGCTGCATTTCGCGTTAGGCAAGTTATTTCGTCGGCGAGGTGATATTGAGCGCGCTGTGCGTGTGCATCAAAATTTACTGGCCCGTGCTGACTTATCCGAAGAGATGAGTGCCAAGGCGCGTTTCGAACTGGGCCAGGACTACCTGAAAGCCGGTTTGCTTGATCGCGCCGAAGAAACATTTCATCAGCTGACCGGAACTCAGTTTTCGCCACAAGCCAGTCGCGCGCTGTTAGAGATTTATCAGCGCGAGAAAGAATGGCGTCGCGCGATTGATGCCGCGCTGGTACTGCAAACATCCGGCTCGGGAGCCTACCAAAAAGAGATCGCGCAATTTCACTGCGAGATCGCACAAGACGAGCTGGTGCACGTTAACCCTGATGCGGCGTTGGCGACCTTGGATCAGGCGCTTGCCTATGACCGCAACAATGTGCGTGCGACCTTGTTATACGGCGATGCGCTGCTGGCCAAGGGTGATACTGAAGCCGCGCTTCGAACCTGGCGTCGTGTCGAGCAGCAGAGTGCTGCCCACGTCGGTTTAGTAGCGCAGCGTTTGCTTGAGGGTTTTCGAAGTGTGGGTCGTGTGCGTGAGGGCCTGAATCTGCTGCGCGGTTATCTACTTGAGGCACCCTCAATGGATTTGCTAGAGGTAGTGTTCCGCGCTGTGCTCGAGCTCGACGGCGCTGACGCAGCAAATCAATTAGTGAGCGATGAATTACGCCGTACCCCAACCCTTTTAGGTCTGGATAAATTAATTGAAGCGCGATTAATGCATGCGCCGCCTGAGCGCTTGGCTGAACTCTCGCTCGTAAAAAGTCTGGTAGGTGGTTACGCACAAAAGCTGGGGAGATATCAGTGTGGTCACTGCGGCTTCAAGTCAAGACAGTTCTACTGGCACTGCCCGGGTTGTAGTCAATGGGAGAGTTATGCGCCAAGGCGTACCGAAGATTTGTCGGTAATGGGTCAAGCATGACCTATCACCGCACAATGCAAAATAATCATCCCTTCTTGCACGTTTAATTCAGCGTTCCTCGCGTTTAATGCTGCCACGGTCGAGATAGATCTCGGGCGTGCTTTTGTTCAACTAAATGCGGAGTCATTCATGCTGAAAAAATTCTGGTTACCCACACTGGCGTTGTTAATGTTTGCAGGTTCAGTATTTGCGGCTGTCGATGTCAACAGTGCCGATCAGGCAGCACTCGACAGTATCACCGGTGTGGGGCCTGCGACCTCGAAAGCGATTCTTGCGGAGCGTGAAAAAAACGGGAATTTCAAAGATTGGGCTGATCTTGAGCGTCGTGTAAAAGGCGTGGGTTCACGCAATGCAGTCAAGCTCTCTGCGGCCGGTCTAACGGTGAATGGCAAGAGCTATGAAGGCGCGACTGCCGGCGCCAAGGCGGGTAAATCAGGCGACAAAGGCGCTGCCAAATCGGTTGACAAGGCAGACGACAAGGCTGCCGACAAAGCAGCCGATAAATCTACTGAAAAGCCTGTAACCGGTAAGTAGTCGAGAAGTGCGCGGCTACCATGGGTAGCCGCAGCGAAGTTGGGCTTTCCACTACAATGGCGGTTTACTTTGCCTTTAGCAAAATACTGCCATGTCTTTTCAATCGATCGAAGATCTCGTTGGTAACACGCCGCTGGCGCAGTTGAAGCGCTTGCCGGGCGAAGAGATCATGCGGCGTAACAATATCATCCTGGGCAAGCTCGAAGGTAACAACCCGGCAGGTTCGGTGAAAGACCGACCGGCACTTGCAATGATTCGCGGCGCTGAAGCGCGCGGCGAGATCAAGCCGGGCGACACGCTGATTGAGGCAACCAGTGGTAACACCGGTATCGCATTAGCGATGGCAGCAGCGATGAAGGGGTATCGCATGATTTTGCTGATGCCAGAGAACCTGAGCCTCGAACGGCGCCAAAGTATGGCCGCCTATGGTGCCGAGATTGTGCTCACCCCGAAAACCGGTGGTATGGAGTATGCACGCGATCTGGCCGATCAGATGCAGCGCGATGGCAAGGGAAAAATCCTGGATCAGTTCGCGAATCCCGATAATCCACGTGCACACTACGAGACCACCGGTCCCGAAATATGGCGAGATACCGAAGGCAAGGTAACGCATTTCGTCAGTGCAATGGGTACCACCGGCACCATTATGGGCGTGTCGAGTTATTTGAAAGAAAAAAATCCAGCGATCCGCATCATTGGCGCGCAACCGGAAGAAGGGTCACAAATCCCAGGTATCCGAAAGTGGCCGGAGGCTTACCTACCGAAAATTTTTGATCGCAGCCGTGTTGATCAGGTAGAAAGCGTGAGTCAGGCAGTCGCCGAGCAAATGGCGCGGCGTATGGCAATTGAAGAGGGTATCTTCGCCGGCATCTCCGCGGCCGGTGCGTGCGAAGTGGCACTGCGCGTCGCAATGACCGTGGAAAACGCGGTCATTGTGTTTATCGTGTGTGATCGGGGGGATAGGTATCTCTCCACCGGCGTTTTCCCAGCTTAACGACTCAAGCAAAAGGGCGCTGGCGTTGTTGGTGCTGCCTCGCCGTACGTCGAGTACTGTCTTCGTCAGCCCCGCCTGGCCAGCGCTCTTTTGCTTGAGTCGTTACGACGTCCTAAAAAATTCGCTGGCGTTGTTGGTGCTGCCTCGCCGTACGTCGAGGTCTGTCTTCGTCAGCCCCGCCTAGCCAGGCCCCCTCAAGTTTAATGAGTGGCCGGTTTTGGCTTGAACTGTTTGTCGCTAATACGAAATTTTTCTCGCCGATCTCCCATCAGTACCCGCAATTCTCGTATCGAGAGATCGCTGACTTCATGCATACGAATCAACAGCGATGCGCCGACCGGTAATCGGCGATGACGGATTTTACTGATTACGGGTGGCGCCACCTCAAGCGCTCGAGATAACGCAGCATCATTTTTAAGGTGCAGCTTTTCGATCAGTGAGTCCAATAAATTGTTGGGATCGTAGGCGATCTGTTCAGCGAGTCGGTGGCTATCCTGATGATCTGACGGATTGCTCATAGCGTCGGGGTTCCGAGTAAGTCAGGTGAATTAAAAGCGGTGGTCGCGGGATGCAGCAGGGCTCATTATTTTGTTTGCCAGATAGGTCGCACCAACCATCGCAGCCGATATGCGATCAAGTTTTACAAATGACAACAAATTCTATGGGTTGTTAGTCATGCTGTAAACATTTTTGCATTTGGTGCGATCAATCGATACTCAGATCGTTTACCGAACTCTCGCACGCCCATCTGAGCCGCCGAAAATCTATCGTAGCCATCGCACACCGCTCCAAGCTATCCCACAACTTTCCAAGCGATGCAAAAACTTTCCAAGCGATGCAAAAACTTTCCAAGCGATGCAAAAACTTTCCAAGCTATCGCGCGCGATGATGGCTTATGGCATGTCCAAGTTCAATGACCGCCATTGCGTAGTAGAAGCTACGGTTATAGTGGGTGATGGCGAAAAAGTTTTGGGTTCCGAGTAGGTAGCGTGTAGGGTGGGTGCCGTCTTCGAGATCGACCAAGCCGTACAGATAAGACACCGGCACATCATCCGGAACGATGACGCCAGCTAAGCGTAATTCATCACGGCTCGTATCTGCTTCAAGGCGTTTTCCGATCAGCGATGGCCACGACATGTCGGGCGTGACAGTGACAGGAAATACCAGTGGCTGATCACGTTGCCAGCCGTGTTGCGACAGAAAGCTCGCAATACTGCCGATCGCATCAACTGCAGAATTGCGTAGATCGATCTTGCCATCACCATCAAAATCAACGGCGTAACGTCGTATGCTGCCCGGCATGAATTGTGGCCAGCCGATCGCGCCGGCAAACGAGCCGTGCAGGGATAAAGGATCAATGCGGCTCTCGCGGGCATACAGAAGCGCTTGTTTCAATTCACTTCGAAAATACGCCATGCGGGTCTCGCGATTGGCAGTCTCCGGATAAGCAAATGCCAGCGTGGCAAGTGAGTCGAGTACACGAAATTTACCCGCCGCTTGACCATACATGGTCTCGACACCAAGCACGCCAACAATGATTTCAGCCGGCACACCAAATTCTTGTTGTGCACGCTCGAGCTCGGTCTGATAGCGGTTCCAGAATTTTGTGCCAGCCTGAAGGCGCCGTGGCTCGATAAAGCGCGCGCGGTAGGCACTCCAGTTTTTTACCGTACCGACGGGCGGAGGATTAATCAGCTTGACCACACTATCCAAATAGTGGAGCTGACTAAACACGCTACGCAATGCGTCACGCTCAAAGCCGTACTCATTACACATCTCGTCGATAAACCCATCGACCGCCTGCCACTGCGTAAAGTTAGTAAATTCAGGCGCAGGTAATGCACTGCTTGATTTGTTATTCGGCCGTGTTTTTCGTGCTGCCTTGGCTTTAGTCTTGACTACGTTGGCTTTCGTCGCCGACTTTTTCTTGACGCTACTGTGTTGCGCTGCATAAGCAACCGGCCAGGACAAAATAATGCATGTAAGGAAAGTAAGGAGAAATGTGAACAATTTTTTCATGAAGTAGTAATAACAGTCAAACCGCAGAAGCTCGTAGAGTATAGAGCATCAAACCCATAGACATACCCATGAAAACCCAGGTTTCATCCGACTTGCTGTATTGACCTCTAAAGGATGGGTTTGACCATACTGCCGGGATAAGTCTAGTCTGGGGATAAAATAGAGCGAGCCCGATCAACAGCTGAGCGAAGCATGTCCATACAATGGTTTCCTGGTCACATGAACGCTGCCCGCAAAAAGGCGGCAGAGTCCATGGAGAAGGTCGACCTTGTGATCGAGGTGCTCGACGCGCGCCTGCCGCAGGCGAGTAGTAATCCAATGATCGCGTCGCTGCGCCATGCCCGCCAGCGCCCATGCCTGAAAATCCTGAATAAGAGCGATCTTGCAGATCCCGCTGCGACCAAGGCCTGGCTTGCCTACTTGAGCGCTCAGCCGAAAGTCAGTGCGGTTGCGCTCTCCTGCCGCAAACCGGCTGAAGTTGCCAAGTTACCCGCGCTATTCCTCAAACTAGCGCCGCATCGAGGTACAGCGCTGAAACCGTTGCGCATGATGATCATGGGCATACCTAATGTTGGTAAATCGACCCTGATGAACGCGCTACTGAAAAAGCGTGTCGCCAAGGTGGGTGACGAGCCAGCGGTCACCAAAACCCAGCAGCGGCTGCTGCTGGGCAATAATATGGTGCTAATCGATACCCCGGGTTTGATGTGGCCAAAAATCGATCATCCGTCTGACGGTTTGATGCTGGCGGCTAGCCACGCAATCGGTATCAATGCGGTCATCGAGGAAGAGGTCGCCAGCTTTCTGGCTGAGCAGTTGCTGAGGAATTATCCTCAGCTACTGATAAAACGTTACGGCTCGCTACCGGCAATCGTCGATGGGCCGGGACTAATCGAGACGATTGCGTTGGCGCGCGGCTATCGCTTAAAGGGCGGTAATCTCGATCTCGAAAAGGCAGCGCATGCCTTGCTGCAAGATTATCGCAGCGGCGCACTCGGACGCATAAGCTTGGAAACGCCAGAGAGCCGCGCTGAGCTGTTAGCGAGTTACATCGAGGCACCAAGCGACGCTCTGCCACAAGAAGTGCAAGAAGCCGAATAAGGCAAACAGTCGATCAAAGTAATTAATCAAAAAATCAGGAGAGACCATGGCGCAGCCGCTGATGAATGAAGATCCGCCTTATCTTTTACGTCGGGATGATCATGGCGTCACAACCCTGACGCTGAATCGCGGCAACCGTCTGAATCCCTTGTCCGAGGCGATGATGACGGTATTGCAGCGGGAGATTGATGCGATTGCCACTGATAGTAGCGTTCGCGTTGTGGTACTGGCCGGTGAAGGCAAGGCATTTTGCGCGGGACATGACTTAAAGCAAATGCGTGCTCAGCCATCGCTCGACTACTACCAGAAACTATTCAAACAATGTAGCCACCTGATGCTGTCGCTGCAGCGTCTGCCGCAACCCGTGATTGCGCGTGTGCATGGGCTAGCTACCGCAGCGGGATGTCAGTTGGTAGCGACCTGTGATTTAGCGGTGGCCTCTACCGATGCGAGCTTTGCGGCATCCGGTGTGAATTATGGCTTGTTCTGTTCAACGCCTGCTGTGCCTTTATCGCGTAACGTGCTGCGCAAGCAAGCCATGGAGATGCTGCTTACGGGCGATTTTATTGATGCTCACGAGGCAATGGCGCGGGGCTTGGTCAACCGCGTGGTCGCACCCGAGCAATTAGACCGGGAAGTAGCACGACTGACGAAATCAATTTTGGCCAAGCCAGCCGCCGCCATCGCTATGGGTAAAAAAATGTTTTATCAGCAGGATGAGATGGGAATAGCAGCTGCGTACCAGTTGGCCGGTGAAACAATGGCTTGCAATATGATGCATGATTGCGCGCTAGAGGGTATACAAGCTTTCATTGATAAACGCTCACCTTCCTGGCGTCGCTAATCATTGGTCATTATTAATTGGCTCGGTTAATTCACTGGGTCCATTTTGTAGCGCTCTATTTCGACCCGACTACCGAATTCGGGATTGCCGATCTCAATCATATCTTTATCAACAACTCGGAAGCGTTGTCCTGCGGGTCCGAGAATTTCGTGCTCACCCATGGTTTGCGTGTCATGAAATGGATCAGCATAGAAACCGCGGCGCATGGTGATCATGCATTCGATGCTGTAACCTTCTGACAGCTTTGTGCGCGCATAGGAATTATTCGGATCGCAGCTCGCCGATAGCACGCTCGGAAAACTCACTAATCCTTTGCGCTGATACGCCTCGTTTAACATGGCGATTCTGAAAGGCTCATCCAGCGTACTCAGTCTGATGCCTTTATATACAACACCATCAGGACGTCCGAACCAGGGATGCTCACAGAGTTTATGAATGCCGCTTGATAGCGCCATGCTGAAGACATGAATACAAGATTGCAATGAGGTCTCGCCGTAATACGATAGCGCCATCGCCGCGCCATTCACCACATTGAATGTACCTGTAGCCGAGCTGAGATAATCAAGTAGTGCTAGTAACTCGGCTTCGTTAATCCCGGGTTGCTTCACATCGGTACCTGCAAGCTGTGGCAGCTTTGCCGTGTTCTCGCTTCGAATCACGCCACTTGCTGATAACTTGGCTCGGAGTTGCGGGTCAAGTGCTGACAGTAGCGCGGCTTGTCGCTCATCATTATTTGCATGAAACGTCGCGTGGAACTGATTGATTAGATTGTTTCGGTGCGTGGGCGAGATCTGACTCAGGAATGCCTGTTCAAGTTGCGAGTGGCTAAGTTGCTTATGCGGCATATTTGCTGCTGGTGCGGGTGTATAACGCTCGACAAACCCGGCGTAAGCGTCGAGCGCATAGCAAATCGTGTGAATCGCGGCTGCGTTACGCGCACAGCTCAGTTGACTTCCACCCACCATCTGCGATGCGGCGACCGCTTGTCGCCTTCCCCACTCATAACATTCTTGGTAAAGATCTGAGTTACGAAGCGCAAGTAAGTCTGTTTTGCTGCCCGTCCGGGCAACTTCACGTATGCGCATTTTCAGAGTGGAAATTTGTGATTCCTCGCCGCCCCGCGTTGTTGGGGAGTGATGGTGCCGGTGAGGTTGATAGCGGCGCGAATCGCCTGTCCGTCTTGATAGCCTGAGCATGGTGTCACCTCCGACATCGTTTGGTTGAATAACTTGTTATTCATAAACCAACTAACAGCACTCAGTGGGTTTCAATAACCGAACAAATGTTCACTTGATCGGCATATTTACCGCAGTCGTCCTGTTGATCAGATTGGTGAAGCGCTATCTATTTCGAGCAGATCAGGAGTTGCAATAAAAAAAGCCTGCATCGCTGCAGGCTTTTCGAGGCAGTGCAAGGATGAATTACATCATGCCGTCCATACCGCCCATGCCACCCATACCGCCCATGCCTGGGCCCGCTGCAGGCTTGTCTTCGGACAACTCCGACACCATGCAATCGGTGGTCAGCATCAGACCAGCGATCGATGCCGCGTTTTGCAGCGCCGAGCGAGTTACTTTTGCTGGATCGAGAACACCCATCTCGACCATATCGCCGTAGGTACCGTTAGCGGCGTTGTAACCGAAGTTACCTTTGCCTTCGAGCACTTTGTTAACTACGACCGATGCTTCTTCACCGGCGTTGCTGACGATCATGCGCAGTGGCTCTTCGATCGCACGCATCACGATACGGATACCAGCATCCTGATCGGTGTTATCGCCCTTGACCTTGACGCCAGCACGTGCACGCAACAGTGCAACACCACCACCAGCGACGATGCCTTCTTCAACTGCAGCACGGGTTGCATGCAGCGCGTCTTCGACACGTGCTTTTTTCTCTTTCATCTCGACTTCAGTCGCAGCGCCAACCTTGATCACGGCAACACCGCCGGCCAGTTTGGCCACACGCTCTTGCAGCTTCTCGCGGTCGTAGTCTGAAGTTGCCTCTTCGATTTGTACGCGGATTTGCTTGACGCGACTCTCGATAGCTGTCGATTGACCAGCGCCGTCGATCACGGTCGTGTTCTCCTTAGCTACTTCAACGCGCTTGGCCTGACCCAGATCGTTCAGCGTGATCTTCTCAAGCGTCATGCCAACTTCTTCGGAAACCACTTGGCCGCCGGTGAGGACGGCAATATCTTCCAGCATGGCTTTACGACGATCACCGAAGCCAGGCGCTTTCACTGCGCAGGTCTTGAGGATGCCGCGGATGTTGTTCACCACCAGGGTTGCCAGCGCCTCGCCTTCGATATCTTCAGCGATGATCAGCAGCGGACGACCTGCCTTGGCCACTTGCTCGAGTACCGGCAGCAGATCGCGAATGTTGGAGATCTTCTTATCGCACAGCAGAATGAATGGGTTATCCAGCAACGCAACTTGCTTGTCCGGGTTGTTGATGAAGTAAGGCGAGAGATAGCCGCGGTCGAACTGCATACCTTCGACGATGTCCAGCTCGTCGTTGAGCGACTTGCCGTCTTCAACGGTAATGACGCCTTCCTTACCGACTTTTTCCATCGCCTCAGCGATACGCTCACCGATCGAGGCATCTGAGTTAGCAGAGATCGAGCCAACTTGCGCGATTTCTTTCGATGTGGTGCAAGGCTTGGCGATTTTCGCCAGCTCTTCCACAGTTGCGGTCACTGCTTTGTCGATGCCGCGCTTCAGATCCATCGGGTTCATACCTGCTGCGACATACTTCATGCCTTCGCGCACGATCGCTTGTGCCAGCACGGTCGCGGTGGTGGTACCGTCGCCGGCATTGTCGGAAGTTTTGGATGCCACTTCCTTCACCATCTGCGCGCCCATATTCATGAGCTTGTCTTTCAGCTCGATCTCTTTGGCAACCGACACACCGTCCTTGGTGACGGTGGGGGCGCCGAACGAGCGCTCGAGAACAACATTGCGGCCTTTCGGGCCCAGAGTGATTTTGACTGCGTTGGCGAGGATGTTGACGCCCTCGACCATTTTGGCGCGTGCGAGATCGCCAAAAACTACGTCTTTAGCTGCCATGGTGCTTACTCCTTGAAATATTCAGTGGGTTCGGTAATTCGACGCCGTCATCGGGATGCTTCAGGGGCAGGTGAATCACAAGTCCATCTGATTCAGATGCCGTCATCCTCAAGACGTTTCTAATCAGGCGACAACCGCCATGATGTCGTCTTCGCGCATGACCAGTACTTCTTTGCCGTCGACCTTGACGGTCTGGCCCGAGTACTTGCCGAACAGGATGGTGTCGCCGACTTTGACGTCCAATGGACGTACCTTGCCGTCTTCCAGGATCTTGCCGTTACCGACGGCGATCACTTTGCCCATGTCCGGCTTTTCGGCGGCTGCATCGGGCAGCACGATGCCTGAAGCGGTTTTTGTTTCCTGTTCCTGGCGCTCGACGATCACGCGGTCGTGGAGGGGACGAAGGCTCATGAAAGCTCCTTTTAAAAACAGTGGGTTGCAGTTATTTTTGGCCGCTGACCGGGGTTTTGCCCGCCCGCGACCGGTTAGGGGAAAACAGTTTTCCGGGGAGTTGTTAGCACTCTCCTTCAACGAGTGCCAAGTATAAGGACGGGTGGTCGGTTTTTCAAGAATCCCGGCTGTAAATTACAGCGAAAGCTTGATTAGTTTATTGATTTGATAATAAAAAGGGCGCCGCATTGGCTTGGTTTAGCTGCCGAAGTAACGTCTCCTGCCAAGCAAAATCAAGCGTTGGGGTAGAACGACCCCGTTATGCGGAGTTAAACGGCGTCGCCTGCAACCGATTGCTGCACCATGCCCGCCGCAGCCAGGTCGGCCAAGGCGGAGCCTACAGATTTGAATAAGGTGACTTGATCAGCCGATAGGCGCCCATCGTGAGTCGCGCGCGCCAGTGCAGTCAGGTCGGCCCTGATATCACTCGGTTGCAGCAAACCGCGCTGTATCGGTTGCACAAGATCACCTGCCTCAGCCAGAGCCCCCTCGAGCGTATCCACAAAGAGTGAAGCGCTCAGCATCAGCGCATCATCTGCTTCGCGCATGTTCGGTTTGAAGCCGCCGACCAGATCAATATGGGTCCCCGGCCGAATCCACTCGGCGTGCAGTAGCGGCTCGGTACTGGTGGTGGCGCAGGAGATGATGTCCGCGTCTGCGCAGGCCGCCTCAAGCACTGACTCGGTCTGAATGCTTACTTCGTCCGGCAACCCCGCTTGCCTAATGCGTTCGATGGTTTCCTGAGCCTTGAGCTCGCTGCGGCCCCACACAATCACGCGTTCGATCGGTCGTGAAGCGCAATGCGCCACCACCATTTCCGGCACCAATCGCCCGGTACCCACCATCAACAAGCAGCGACTGTCACCACGCGATAAAAAACCCGACGCCAGCGCAGATACGGCGGCGGTGCGGCGTAGGGTCAGTACCTCGCCATCAATAATCGCCAGCGGCATACCGGAATCGGTATCTGACAGCACATACAGCGCGTGTACGGTCCGCAGATCGCGCTCGCGATTGGCTGGATTGACCGTCACTAGCTTAATTCCAAGTTGTTGCTGAGCGCGCCACGCTGGCATCAGCAGCAGTGTGGCATCGTCTGGCAGGGCATGGGCGTGACGGCGTGGTGCTTGGGTCTGGTCGGCTTCGGCAAATGCAAGCCGCAAGGTATCGATCAGTGCCGGGTAAGGCAGCGCCGCGCGAACCCGGTCTGCAGCGATGAAAGGAATTGTCTGAGTCTCAGCCATGGCAGCGCAGCGTAGGGCAAAGCAGCACTAAACGTCAATCCAATCGTCAATCCAATCGTCAATCAAACGCATGGGATAATTTGGCGCTCTCATTTGAATCGTCCCATGCGCTATCTACCGCTGCTGTTTCTGCTGTTCTTCCAACTCGCCGCTGCGACCGGTAGTGCGCCCCCCGCTGTCCTGAACGAATTGCGTCGCAACGGTATACCTATAGAAGCGGTTGCCATTGACGTGCGCGCTGCCGATGGTGGTAAGCCGCTACTGGCCGTAAACCATGCGCGTGCCTTCAAGCCAGCCTCAGTGATGAAGCTGCTGACGACGCAAGCGGCGCTTGAATTACTTGGGCCCGACTATCGCTGGATCACGCGGGTGTATGCGCATGGCGTCATGGAAGCCGATGCACTGCGCGGCGATCTGGTGATTGAAGGGAGTGGCGACCCACGTTTCGCGCATGAAGATCTATGGCGGCTCATGACCCGCTTGCGCGCTTTGGGCTTGCGAGAGATACGCGGTAATCTGATACTGGATCGGCGCCTGTTCAGAAATGAGCCACAAGACCCGGCCGCTTTCGACGGCCGTCCCGAGCGTGCCTATAACGCCAGCCCCGATGCGTTATTACTCGACGCAAAAGCGCTCACCTTGTTGCTGCAGCCTCGCGCGGTTGGGCAAACTGCGCAAGTGGCGAGCGAGCCTGTGCTGTCAGGATTCACCATCGAGCCACCCATCACCATCGATGGGCCGTGTAATGTTCTGCGTGATCAGCTGCAGCCCAAGTTCGGCGCGCAAGGTCTGCGCTTTAGTGGCGGTATACCGGCCAGCTGCGGTGAGCGCGAGCTGAGTTTTCATCTGTACACGCTTGATCATCGACAGTACTTCGGCGCGGTGTTTCGTGCGCTGTGGTCTCAATTGGGCGGGTCGTTGAGCGGTAGCGTGATCGATGGGGAGCTTCGCAGCGATGCGCGTGAACTCACGCAATGGGTCTCGGCACCGCTGGCGTCTCAGCTGCGCGATATCAACAAGTTCAGCAACAATGTGATGGCGCGTAACCTGTTACTCAGCTTAGTGGCGCGGCGTGGTGATGTACCGGCCTCGTCATCGGCCGCAGTGATTCGTGTCGTTGAATGGATGAGGGGTGTTGGGCTCGATAGCACTACCTTGGTACTGCAAAATGGCTCGGGTCTCGCGCGCGAAGAAAAATTATCAGCCTCTGTACTCGCGGCATTATTACAGCGCGCCTGGCAGCAACCCACCATGCCGGAGTTTGTGGCGTCACTACCAGTGGCCGGTATCGATGGCACCATGGCCAAGCGGTTTGATAGCTCACCTTTGAAAGGACGTGCCCATATCAAGACCGGCAGTTTGGATGACGTAGCAAGTATCGCGGGCTATGTCACTGCGCGCTCTGGTAAACGAATCGCTGTCGTCGCGATGATTAATCACCCCAAAGCCAACGAGGCGCGCGCTGCTTTTGATCAGCTTCTGCTGTGGGTATTTGAGCGCTACTGATCTTGCTTGGCAGGTGTGAGCATTACAGTCGACATCGCGGCGAGTATGAGCAGCATCGCCACGTAATCTTGCCACTGCGGTGTCTCGCCCAACATCCATGCGCCGGAGAATGTACCCAGCACCGGAATCAGCATCACCGACAGGCTGGACACCACGGGCGGCAACAAACGCGCAAGCCGAAACCAGACCACGTGCGCATACGCAAAAATAATCACCGCGTTATAGATGATGCCACCCCAGGTCACGGCGTTCGGTGCATGCCACTCAGAGCGCTCAAGCAGCAACGAGAGCAGCGACATAACGGTTGTCGTCAGCGTCAGCATCCAGAAGGTGAGCGAGATGGTAGGCATGTCGAGATGGGTCCGCTTCATCAGCACCGTGCCAAAACCCCACGCCGCAGCTGCAGTCAATGCAAATAAAGTGCCCACGGGCTGACCAGCGATGTGTGCAAACTCACTAGACAGCAGCAGCCCGGCGCCGAGCATGGCGAGCACAATACCGAGTAGTGCGCGTCGGTGAATGCGATCACCAAAAAATAACAAGCCAGACAGTACCGCCCACACCGGCATGGTGTAACCCAGAATCGCGGCACGCCCCGATGACAGCATTTTCACGCCAATGATGATGCAGGCATGCCAAATCAGCATATTCGGAATCGCCAGCTTCACTACCGTCAAGACCTGACCAGGCGGAATACGCAACGAAGCCCGCTGCAGTTTGGCGATCAGCGCAATAGCCGCCAGCCCACCGATCATTGATAGGCTACGGAAACTCAGCGGTGGAAAATCGCGGACACTCGCCTTCATGACTGGCCAGTTCAGGCCCCAGAACAGGATCAGGAATCCAAGAAGAACGAGATCTTTGCGGGTCAGTTGATGCATGGGCCGGCAAGATAACACGACAAGCTACAATGCCACTCCGCCTTAGCTCAATACCGAGATCTTGTGACTTTTACCACCAAACTCGCGAATGCAATTCGCCAGCATGATTCTCTGCTATGTATCGGGCTCGATCCCGATATCGCGCGGTTTCCCGGTGTGCTCAAGGGCCGATCAGATGCGGTGTTTGAATTCTGCCGAGCCATCATCGACGCCACCGCCCCCTACGCCTGCGCGTTTAAGCCGCAAATCGCATACTTTGCCGCACTCGCCGCTGAAGACCAACTGCAGGCGATCTGTGATTATTTGAATCAACATTACCCCGATATTCCGATTGTGCTGGATGCCAAGCGTGGCGATATTGGTGCGACTGCAGAGCAATATGCGCGTGAAGCGTTTGAGCGTTACAAGTCGGATGCAGTCACCGTGAACCCCTACATGGGTTTTGATTCTATCGAGCCGTATTTGCAGTGGAATGAAAAAGGTGTGATCGTCCTTTGTCGAACCTCTAATCCGGGCGGTTCAGACTTACAGTTTTTGAAGGTCGATGGTATGCCGCTCTATCAACATGTAGCACGCCTAGTAGCGAAGCAATGGAATCGTAATGGTCAGTGCGCACTCGTGGTCGGCGCGACCTTTCCGGAAGAAATTGCTGAAGTCCGAAAAATCGTTGGTGATATGCCGTTGCTGGTGCCGGGTATTGGTGCTCAAGGCGGTGATATCGAAGCGACCGTAATGGCTGGCCAGACCCACGATGGCACCGGCATGATGATCAACTCATCACGTGCAATTTTGTATGCCAAGCCAGTGGATGGTGAAGGCTTTGCTGACGCCGCTGCCCGCGTGGCAAGAGAAACGCGTGATGCGATAAACATTTATCGCCATCGATAAAAATCCTTACGCGCTTTGCAGCATCCTCATCAAACCCTGCAATGCATGTAGCGTTGTTTGCATGCGCACTGCGTGGCGGTCGCCCTGAAACACTAGCCGCTCGGTAAGTACAGATTTGCCGGTGGCCCAACCGAAACAAACCGTACCCACGGGCTTACCCGGTACCGCACCCGTCGGGCCTGCGATGCCGGTGGTAGAAAGTGCAACATCAGCATCTGTATTCGCTAGAGCACCTGTCGCCATAGCGGCTGCGACTTCTTCGCTGACGGCGCCAAATTGCGTAATCAAGGCATCAGGTACTTCCAGAAAATTCGTCTTTGAGGCGTTTGAGTAAGTCACCAAGCCGCAATCAAACCACTCTGATGAGCCGGCAATGTCGGTAATGATTTGTGAGATGCTGCCGCCGGTAATGGATTCAGCCGTGGCAAGTAGCCAATGCCTTTGTTTGAGGGCTGTGCCGATCTGCTCGGCAAGTGCATGCAAGGCTTGCTCGGAATGGCTCATGCGTGAACGCTCCTTGGCCTGATTAACTTGAGAAGCTATGTCGTTGCTTACTGGCCGCGATAGCACAAGACGAGATCAGAAGCGCCATAGCGCGATCACTAACAAGGTAAAAAACGCAGCAAGAATATCGTCAATCATGACGCCAAACCCGCCTTTGTAACGCCGCTCAATTTGTCGGATGGGTGGTGGCTTCACCATATCAAACAGTCTGAACAGTACCACCGCAACCACTTCTGCTTTAAAGCTGCATGGTGTTACAAGCAGCAATACCAACCAGATTGCGATGATCTCATCCCACACAATCGCGCCATGATCGGGAACGCCAAGCGCGCGACCTGCACGATCACACATCTTCACGCCGATAACGAAGCCCAGCACGATAATCACCGCCCACACGCTAGGCGTGAATACTGCCGGCCAGCGATCAG
>VFQT010002795.1_pt1 | contig 17076 bp, 9 predicted proteins | sample 3512381 | NCBI WGS metagenome assembly VFQT01 (sample SAMN10412376, study PRJNA504923) | tailings metagenome | isolation source: Relicate 2 Philex TSF3 active mining site | place: Philippines: Tuba, Benguet | collected 2017-08-29
CCAGCTGCACCTGCGCTTCCGCCTTGCCGATGCCGCGGGCGATGGCCTGGCTGAGCCGGTCACAGAAGCCGTATTGGCTCACATAACAAACAGCTGCATAGGCTTCGCCCTTGCTGCGGCCCTCACTCCAGGTGCGGTAATCGCTGAGCCAGAGTTTGAGGTGCTCGCGCAGTAGGGGGCCATGCCCAACGGCGATGGTGGTGATCGCCGGCAGTGTCTCCATGCGCTTCATCGCCTGCAGCACACTGCGGGCATTGGGGCCCATCAAGCAGTCGTAGTAGAAGCGGAAGTCGGGCGCTATGGCGCCGGGATCCACATCGAACACGTCGTCGGAGCAGTAGTGCAGTCCGAAGGCGTCGCAGGTGTAGAGGATGCCCGTGCCGTGGTCATACGAAAAAATCGTGTCGGGCCAGTGGAGGTTGGGGGCGCTCAGGAATTCAAAGCGGTGCTGAACGCCGCTGGTTGGATTGGTGCCCAGATCGAGTTGATGACCGCTTTTCACAGCACGGCTCTTGAAAGGGCGATGCACCTGGTTCTCCAGGAATTGGATCGCAACCTTCGAGCCCACGATCTCGATCTCGGGATTGAGATCGATCAAGTGGCCGATCAGACCCGAGTGATCGGGTTCGGTATGACTCACGATCAGGTGATCGATGGCCATCGGGTCGCTCTGCTCCTGCAGCAGCGGCAGCCAGGTGCTTTCGAACTTGAGGTGGCTTGTGTCGATCAGGGCGGTGCGCTCACCCCGCACCAGAAAGCTGTTGTAGGTGGTGCCATTGCGCAAACCAAACTCGATGTCGAAGCGGTTGCGGTCCCAGTCGAGCGAGCGGATGGAGGTGCTGTCGGGGCCGATCACTGCGCATTGGAGCGAGAGGCGGTTGGCGGCCATCGTCAGCTGGGGCGGCTGGCCGAACTGTAGGCAGTGCCTTCATGAGCCTGGTGCCACCAGGCATTCCAACCCCATGGCCTCCTGCTGAGGGCCGCACAGGTTGCGCGCTGGTGAGCAGCCTGCTAGAAGGGGGCGCCTTCGAACCGTCAACGACCCACACGGCCCGTGCGTTCAGTTCCACCGACCAGGATCTGTTGATGGCATTTCAAAAGCGCCGCAGCGTTTCGATCAGGCAGCGATTGCAACTGTGCTCGCTGGGTGTCGTAGCCGTGGGCCTGACAGTTGGGTGGCTGCTGCAGGGTGGATTAGAGCGGATTCAGGATCCGCTAGCCAAGTCGTGGAGTCATCCATCTGCAAGCCTTGAGGCTGTTCAACAGATCGCCTCTGAGCTTTCACAAGCTGGCATCGGGGAGCTTGAACAGAGTCGGATCCTCCAGCAGATCGTCGATCAGTCGTCGTCTCCCGGCCAGATGGTGGTTGTGTCTGGTCCAAACCAGGCTGTGATCATGCCGTCGTCCCAGGCGTTACTTCGGTTCGATCCGAACGTCCGCCTCCAACAGCTTCAACGCCTGCCTTGGTTGCAGCCAGAACGTTTGCATGAGCTGGCTCCGGCTCAGGGCTATCGGCATCAATGGGTCTCACTGAGCCCATCTGGGCATTCGATGCACCTGATTGCCAAGGCCGCGCCTTCCGCAGCTTATGAGTCTCCGTTGCTTTGGTTTGTACTCGCGGCGGGTGTGGTTGGCGTGATCGCTGTGATCGAAACCAGTGCGCGGCCATTGGATCGTCTCGCCGCGCAGATTGGTCGCATCGATCCAGAAGCCGTTTCGGCCAGGCAGCCTGCATTTCTGGATACGGCAAGCTTCCCGGTAGAACTCAATGCTGCTGTCAAAGCGGTGAATCGGGTCCTGGAAAAGTTCGTGATGCTTCATGAAATGGTGCCCGGCAGGCTTCAACCGGTGGCCAGTCCTGAGGCAACCGCAGCCACAAGCCTGCATCAAGGCGTGGTGGTGATCAATGACAGTGTGTTGTCTACACGGCCTGCTGCAACGCCACGCAGGAACAAGGACGCAGACCAGGCCTCCCGGGCGGCCTAGCCACCTTCTGTTGCGCTGAATCGGAAATCAATCCGTAGTTCGCTCGTTCTTCTGCGTCGACGGCTACAAAACAGATTGATCCGGCGGCATTGCCTGGCGACCCATGCGGCTCACTTCGATCAGGCGTCGCGTTGGTTATTCGCTGGTCGCTTTTTTGTCGATCGTGTATGCGGTCGCGCTGGTTAACTCAGAGCTCGTTGTTCGTCGAGATCGTTTGCAGCGCCATGAACGGATGGCGATGGCGATTGCAGGCGCAATTCAGGCCGAGCTCGATGAGCATGGTCCTACAGAATCGGAAGCTCATATCCAGATTTTACTGAATGACTTCTCCAGTACACGGGTGAAGGTTTGGCTCAGTGGGCCACAGGGGCAGCTGCTGTTGCCGTCGCCGCTAACGAAGGCGTTAACTCCCTCTGCTGCCAATCGCGTCTTTGGCCAGGATCCCAAGGTTATGCAGCTTGCGGGGATACATGCAAGCACCATGCAGAAGCCTCGCACCTTTATCTACGGTGAAAATACCTATTTTACCTGTTCAATTCCATTGAAGGGCAATATGGGTGTGCTCCGTATTTTGGAGGATGTTGGCGTTAGTCCGATGAGCCAACGATTGAATTGGCTGGTGCTCTTCATGGTGTGGATTGTATTGGTTTTCGTCACCATTGCCATGGCGAAGTTCGCGCTGAATGTTGCACTGTCTCCCATTCATCGTTTGGAGAATGCTCTGGATACCATCGCCTTGAATCCCGAGGGTTCTACTGAAGGCATGGTGATTCCTGCTGATGAACAGCCTCAGGAGCTGCAGGGAATTGTTCATGCCTACGCGAGGTTGTCGGAGCGCCTGGACGTGGCATGGTCTCGTCAGAATCTATTCATCAAGTCGATCAGTCATGAGCTGCTCACCCCCATCACTTTGATTACAACGTCATCACGTCGCTTACTGCGTAAGTCGACAAGTCTGAGTGAAGGTGATCATGAGTTGCTGGCGATGATTCACAATGAATCATCGAGAGTATCGCGTCTCGTTCGTGATTTGCTCGATCTCGCTCGCGGCGATGCTGGTGGTCTCGCTGTTGATAATGCTCCCTTTGATGCGGCTCGGCTGATTCGCGAGCTGGTTGACGATGTGGATCTATTGGATTGGGGACATCGTGTCGTTTTTCAATCTGATCCTAATCCCAAGTTGCCGCAGGAGATGGTTGCCATTGGCGACGCGCAGCGCCTGCGTCAATGCGTGTTGAACCTCATGGAGAATGCTGTTAAGTACTCAGGTGAAAAAAAGCCCCTGATTCTTTCTCTTGAGGCGACACAACGTGAAATCCTGATTACGGTTAAAGATTTTGGCCCCGGTATTCCTCGGAAGGACTGGGAGAATATATTCCTTGCGTTCTACCGGTCAACCGATCCCGCGCCGTCGAATGGCGTGGCGGCGCCTTCGGGCTCTGGCATCGGTCTGGCAATTGTCAAACTGATGACGGAGCAGATGGGTGGTTCTGTGTCGGTGGTCGCTTCAGACGCCAACGGAACAAGCATTCAGATCAGGCTTGTTAGGCAGCTCTCTGCAGCCAGGCAGCTCGCTGCGACGCCAAGACGCTGAGCAGCCATCACGTTTCACGTGCAGGGGCTTTCCCTTTTGGATGTCAGGAATCGCCTGAGCCAGGTCGCCACTGCATGCGACGTTCACTGCGGGTGTCGTGGTCTTGGGGGAAGAATTAATTCCGCAGATTCTGTGTAATACCCAAGAAAAAACAAAGAACGCAGGCTTTTCTCTTCAGAGGACTAAATTAACATCGCTGCTCTATCCTGTATCGGCGTGTATGAGGCTTGACTCCGGCGATGCCTTCGAATCCGTTGTGGACGCTGAGGCAATGCTGGGTTTTGGCGTGCCTCCCGTTGATCGGCCTGAGCGGCTTCCAGTCCAGCCTGGCCAGCAGGCTGTCTTCGTTCTGGATTGCAATCTTTCCATTATGATGGCTCTGGAGCAGCCGAAGACTGGCGTTTCAGAGCTATGTGGACTTAATGTGGTTGACTATATTAAGCGTCAATATTCAGATTCTCTTGAAGGCTTGCACGCCTTGGTGGATGAATTTGCAGAATCACTCCTGCAAGATTCGCAGGGCGTCTTCATGTGGCCCCTCTGCGGTCATGGCCGGAGTTTGAATCCCTCTCATCTAAGGGTTGCCTGGCATCACATCACGCCTTCGTCCAACTTGAAGCTGATCCTATCTTTGGGAGAAGCGCATGCGGCTGATCGCAGACTTACACCTGCCAGTCAGGCATTGCCGGCCCAAAAGGCATTCGTGAACCAGCTGGTTCATGAATTGCGGACTCCCTTGGCTATTGCATCAGGCAGCCTCAAGCGTGCGTGCGTCCGTGTGCCCGAGTCCCAGTTGGATGTGCGCGAACATTTGTCTGTGGCTGAGCAAGAGCTTCGCAGGATCCGCCGATTGGTGGATCATCTTTCTCTGTTGACTGATGTGGAGACGGGGTCAAAACGATGGACCTTGCTGCTCCAATCCGTTGGTGAACTTCTCGGCGAATGGCAGCGCCAGCTCTCCCCGGCCTTGCAAGCGCGGCTTGTTCGTATTCTCTGTCCCCATGTGCTTGATGAGTGTGTCTATGTAGCCGCGGATGCGCTTGCTGTGGTGATCGATAATCTCTGCGATAACGCTATGCGCTATAGCCCCGCGGGATCACCAGTTGTTGTGATGTTGGCCTCTGCTGGTTCTGTGGTGAATCTCTATGTGGCGGATTGGGGATCGGGCATACCAGCGAAACAAAGGCAACATGTCTTCGATCCCTTCCGTCGGCTTGAAGAACACCGAGATCCGGCCCGTGCCGATGGTTCAGGCTTGGGTTTGTCAGTCTGTCGATCTTTGATTGAGATGATGCATGGCACGATCGAGATCCTGCCCGCGCTTGGTTATTTGAGATTCGATGCTCCCAGCACCGTCGTTAAGGTGAGTTTGCCGCGTATCTCGGAAAAAGGGATGGATTTCAACGAAGAATCGAATGCTTTTAAGAATTCAGGATTGAATCGGCAACAGTTGGCTGGCTTGCTGGTTTATCTCGAGCGTTGCGGCGAATCCAAGGGTTGGCCTAGGAGTCTGACGGCCTCAGATGGCGCTTGATGACACCGTGGAGGTTGTCAAATAGGTCGGGTTTGAGAATGTATTCATCCGCGCCTGCGGATTTGGCTTCCTGACGCTTCTCGTTGTCGCTGAGGGCGGTGAAGATTACAACAGGCTTGTGAAATCCTTGCGCGCGCAAGCGTTTTAAACATTCCACCCCATCCAGCTGGGGCATCATCAGATCGAGAAGCACCAGTGCCCAAGTTTCGGTGGCGCTGCGATCCAGGAGTTCGAAGCCATCGGTGAACGATGCGCAGGGATGGCCTAGGTCTTGCAGTTCTTCTGTGAGCAGTTTGCGGATCCGCGGATCATCATCCACGATGGCGATGGATGGAGCGTCACAGGGTATGGATTCTGATGCTGCCGACGACAGGCGCGAGGCGGAATCCAGCGACATGAAAACCACGCGTGCGTACCGCGATTTTAGCGGATTTCCCCGAGGGGGCTACATGTGAATTTGCTCATCAACCCATGCTGTGCTAGCGGCTTGGTTAGTGTTTACCTGCTATTAACTCTCTAGTCTCGCTCCCCATAACATATGCCGGCGGAGCCGTCTCCAATTCAGTCCAACATAAGCCAGTCCAGCGCAAGTCGGTCCGGCGCAAGCCAGTCCAGCGCAAGTAGGTCGGGTTCTGTTCTTGCGATTCCAGCTGAGCTGCGCAGTTGGTTGCAAGGTGCGCAGCTTCGGGTTGTTCCTGCTGAGGGTGCTTCTCTTCAGCAGCCTCCATCGGTGCAATGCCGGCGCCATGCTGGGGGTGCAATCTCCGTTTTGCAGCTCTCAGCCGTTGGCGTGGAGCGTTTTTTGTTTCGCAACCATCCAGATCGCATTTGTCTGGTGTTTGCCGAATTTGGTCAGGCGCGGGGCTCTGCAGGCGGCCGACCCTTCAGCTTCATGCCGCAGCGCTTCAGCTGCATGCTGTTGCCATCGGATGTTTTGCAGGTCTTGCAGGCGGCCCCACGGCTCGGTGCCTTGGTTGTGGAGTTGCCAATCGATATCCTTCTTAAAGAGTGTGAGCTTCATGATATTCAGAGGCCCGGCTTTTATACGTTGCAGGATACGGTTCCAGGTCATGAGGTGTTGTTGATCGCATGCGCCCGTCAGCTGCTCGAAGCCTCCAGCCTTCCTGATGGCGTTCAGCGTCAGCGGATCTCCAAGCCGTTGGAACTTTCGATCTTGTCTCTTGTGGCCAGCTTGGTGGGTAGCTGCCCTGCCCGGGAGGTCATGGCTCAGCCGGCGCAAGTGCAAGAACAGCATGTGCAAAGGGCGCTGCTCTTTTTTGAGCAAAACATGGCCAGCACAATTGCGCTGACTGATGTTTGTAAGGCCTGTAATATTTCAGCCCGAACCCTTCAGGCTTCGTTTCAGGTGGTGATGCAGCGCACGCCTCTGCAGGCGTTGATGGAGCTGCGTTTAAGCCATTTGCGCCAACGGCTCCTGAACGGAATGGAGGTGCGTATGGCTTGCCGGCAGGCCGGATTGCCACCCTCTGGACGAATGGCCGCCCACTACAAGCAGCTGTTTGGTGAATTGCCGAGTCAGACGCGACTGAAGGCCCCCTGATTGGTTAAGCCCAGTTGCCCAGCCGAAGTTGTTCGGTGCTCCAGCTGCCGTCGACTTGGGCCACCAGCTGTCCATCACCGAAGAGATTCGTGCTGGTGATCTGACCGACGGATTGAGCTTCTGTCCAGAGTGAGCCATAGGCCGTGCCGAGCAAAATCTGCTCCCCGCTCTGAAAATCGCGAATCCAAGCGGGGGTGTTGCTACTGATCACAAAGGTGTCGACCCCTTCGCCTCCTAATAACTGGGCCATGGGGCTGCCCCCAGAGATCAGCACATCATCACCGGCAAAGCCATACAACTGCACGCCAGCTTCGGTTTGCTGTGGCCCCGTGATCACATCGGCGGCCATCGTGCCAAAGACCTGCACGGGCTGGGTGCTGGCTGTCGGCGAGCCGCCGATCAACTGCTGTAAGCGGTTGAGAGTTGCTGTGCCGGCCTCAATCCCCACAATCTGGCCTAGCCAGTTACCGTCGACAAAGTGAATGCCGCCATACAGCCGGGATTGGCCTGCCTGTTCCGCAGCCCCACTGAGATAGTCCCAGCTAAGGGTAATGGCAGGGCCATTAGTTCCGCTCTGGCCATCAAAGCCAAGTGGATCAAATCTGGCCGCCTCGTTCGGTAGCGTGATCGAGGCTCCGAACTGATTGGTGCCCAGCAACTCACGCAGCACGGTGGCTGCTGCCATGCTGAAGCTGGCATGCCCTGAAACGGTATCGGGGAACGGCGGCGTTAACGCTGTAGCGCTCTGGTAGGGCTGCCACTGGTCGCCAGTGATTGGAATCTGCCGCCAATCGGTAAGAAGCTCACCGCCTGCTGTGGTGGATTGATCGTTGTAGAGCTGACGGATTGCAGTGATCGGCCGCACGGTGTTGTAGTGGTATTTCGTTGCCCAGGCGGCAATGCCAGCATCAAACATCGCCTGGCTTACACCGAAACTCAGGGCCAGTGCTGCTTCGAGGTTGAGGTTGTGCTGCACGATCAGGCCATTGGTAATATCGAGCCAATGCCCGGGCGGGAAGCTGGTGCCTGGCCCTGCCTCCCAGTATTCCGCGATAGCTTTCTGTTCCGGTGTGAGGTTCATGCTGATGTTCAGCACCTGATTCACCTCTGCCACAAATTGCGGGTTGAGGCTGCCGTCGCTGCCATAGGCCTGCACAATCGAAGCTGGGATCAGACTCTCCCCACTGGCAATGGCAAATGGCGTGACCGAGCCCCATTGGGGCGTGAGTGCCGTTTGTCTCTGCCCCTGCCCATTGACCAGTGGTTGCCAATGGCCATCGATGGTCGGTGCCGCAGCACTGGGGTCGAATCCAGAGGGCTGGGGTTGATAGCTCGTGGTGTCGGCGTAGAGACCTTGCTGATTGGCACCATCCGCCAGTGCTGCGGCATTGATGCGCCCAGCGATTTGGCTTGCCAGGGCATCGACGGTTCTGAGTAGTTTCCGGCCCCCGTGTTGCTGCAGTAATTGCAGGCTCTGATCCCTGAGCTGGGCGCTGCGTTCTGCCCAGGCTGATGGCAGTAAGCCATCGCTAAACAAGCTGGCAGCCACACTGCTGAACACCTGATGGGCGGCACTGGCCATCACCGCTCGCATCAGCAGCTCATCCACGCCCTCCTCCCTGGCCTTTTGTTGTGCCCAACCCAGCAAACGTCTCAGCGGGCGCGGGGCGGATGGGAGGAGAGCGCCCTGGGCTTGCGGATCGAACAGGGCCCAGCTTTCAAACAGCGCACTGTTCACCAGGGCAAAGAGCCTTGAGCTCACGGTGGGGCCTCGACGCGCTGCGGCTGCCAGGTCGAGGCTCAGGCGGTTCCAGTCGAGCACCAACTCCGGGCCATTGATCGCTCGTGCGGCCTCGGTGGGGCGGAGCGCTGAGCAGGTGTTGTCCTCCATCGTTTTTGCCGTAGGCGCAGATCGAGGTGCGCAGATGCAGTCCTCCCGATCGTGCCGATTGGACGCAGTTGTTCACTGCATCACTGCGCCATCTGCACAGGAGCTGCGCAGAGTGAATACCGCGCCTGTGGATCTGGACGTTCCACTGTTCGGATAGCGCCGTTGGCTGTGCATCAGGCGCTGTGTTTTGGCTGTGAACGGCTATTGCTGGACACAGAGGGTTAGTGCAGCGGCCTATTCGTGCTGATTGCGCTCACCTGTTCGCTAAGCGCTAGGTGTTGTTCGATTCCCGCTGATTGCGGCCCATCGGCAGATCGGAGCCTGAAGTGCTGCATACGTTGATTGAGTACGCCCCGTGTCTCCAGCAGGGGCCAGAACCGTTCAATCGCTGTACCAGCCATGGCTCTCACCTTCGGCACTTTTCTTCAGCAAGCTATTCCGTTCACCCTCACCGACCTCGCCACCCTGCTCAATAAGGTGCGCACCGGCGATGTGCGTTCCGTCAGTGGCTACGGCAACAATGTCGTTGACGTGAACCTTGACCGCACCGTTCAGCCCCTACTGCCGGATGGCATCACTCCCAATCCAGCGTTTGACCCTGCCCTGGCTAACGGCAGTGCCTTTAACGAGTTCATTCGCATCTCGGGTGTCAACAACTATCCGGGTCCTGGCAACCTCACAGCAGCTAATTTTCCTGGCCTCCCCAATGAGCGTCTGATCAGCGATGTGCTGATGGATCAGGGCACGGTCAACATGCCCGAGGGTGGCGGCTGGAACAACCTGTTCATGGATATGGGTCAATACGTTGACCACGGCCTCGACTTTTTCAACAAAGGTGCCAATGGCACCTACACCATTAACGACGGCACGCTGACGCCCGGTAACAACGGCACCATTAGCTCCACCCGTGCCAACGGTGGTGCCAACGGCACCTACAACAACACCCTCAGCAACTGGGTGAACCAGAGCCAAACCTATGGCTCGGAGGCCGCCGTTACCTTCCTGCTCACCGAAAGCCAGCGGGATGCGGAAGGCAACCTGATGCGCGATCCCACCGGCAAGCTGCTCAAAACGGCCAAACTGCTGGGCGGCTCTGGCTTTATGGCAGCGAACCGCCAGGCCAATGGCCCTGTGGATTTCCCCACCGGTTACGACATCCTGATCAACAACGGTGTTGATAAGGATCTGCTCAACAACTACATCACCAGCAACCAGGCCAATAGTGCGCTGGTGCAGCAGTGGGTTGCTGATCTCACTGCGTTTATGCAATTCACCGCTGATCCGGTGGCTTGGCAGGCTGCGAATCCGGGCGCACCCGCTCCGCTGAGCCCCAATCCCCAAGGCTCTCCCACCACGCCTCCCGCCAATGTGGCAGCGGCTATTGGTGCACTGCAAGCGGGCTGGGTGCCGATCACCCAGGATCCCAACTATGTAGATCTCACCACCGTGGTGCCTGGCACGGTGAATCAGACCCTGATCGGCGACATGGGCTTTGCCGCTGGTCGTGATCCGATCACCCTGATGCAGCATTACGTGAGCGGCGATTTGCGCACGAATGAGAACGTGCTGCTCACCTCCATCCATGCGATGTTCCACCACTCGCATAATGCCCAGGTGGATGGGATTTACTCCACCTTGAGCCAACTGAAGGCTCAATATGCTGGTGTAACGGATCTCGCTCAGATTGATCCCGGTCTGCGTGCTTTCTTCACTCAGGATCAGCCTGGCGGCGTGGTGCGCCTCAACGTGCAGGAATCTGAAGTGTTCGACATGGCTCGTTCCGTGTTGAACTCGATGTATCAGCGGATGGTGTACGACCAATACCTCACTGCCCTGGTGGGTGGTGTGCATTTTGGTAATCCTGTCACCCAGGACTTTCTGAACCAGCCCCGTTTCTTCCAGCAGCTGCCTGTTGGCATCCAGGAGCACGGCCTCAATGGCTTCTATCCGGAGGTGAATGCCGCGATCAGCATTGAGTTCAATACCGGTGGCTTCCGTGTTGGCCACACCCAGATCTATCAGGACATCGACTATCTGCAGCTGACGAATGGTCAGCTCAGCTATCAGGATCTTGCCGCAGATGCCACCCTGGTGGCTGGTGTAACCGGGCTCAACCATGTGCCTCTGGTGCAGGCTTTCCTCAGCCCGGAGATGGTTGGTGCCTTGGGAGGACCGGCCGCGATCTTCGCCGGTAGTGCTCAGGCCCCTGCCCAAGCGGTGGACACTCTGCTGCACGATGTGGTGCGCAATCTGCTGGTGGGCCGCCCCAACGATCTTGCGGCCTTCAACATCATGCGGGGCCGCGAGGTGGGGATGGCCACCATGCAGCAGTTCCTCCAGGCCTCAACCAACCTGCTGACCGGCGCGGGCCGTGTTGCCAACACCCTCGGTGGTGCAGCCTCGGATATCAGTGCTTCTCAGGCAACCTTCCTCCGCAACCCTGACGGCACGCTCCAGATTGGCCCGAATGGTCTGGCCGCGCAGTTCGACGAATTGGCGGCTCGACTGCGGCCCTACACCAGCTGGCGCGACTTCGGCGCCGGCATGCGCGGCGTGAACCTCAACGCCGATGGCACGGTTGTTGCCGACAGCCTGCTGGATCGTTTCATGCGCCTCTACGCGCCTGAGCTGTTTGACGGCCAGGTGCCTGGCGGGATCCCCACCGGTGCACTGTTGGATCCAGCTTCCCTTGATGGCTCGATTGGTCTCGATCGCGTTGATCTCTGGGTTGGCCTGCTGGCCGAAGCTCCGGTGTTCACCCCCAATGGCGCTGCGCTCGTGCCCAGCTTGCTGGGGCGCACCGGCACCTTCATTATCCAGGAGCAATTCGACCGGCTCCAGGACGCTGACCTGCACTATTACAAGCAGGATCTGATGGGCACCGATGTGTTCAATCAGATTGCGTTCCAGACCTTCACCGCTCAGGTGACATCGGCCTTCCAGCAGGATCTGCAGGCCCAGTTCCTCCATCAAGACACCTTCCGTCGCTTCCAGCTGGATAACGCAGATGTTGCGGCAACGGATATCACCATTAAAACCACGGCCCAGTTCGCGGCCCAAGAGATCACGCTGCCGGGCGGCACTCTCTTCACCAACCCGCTCTTTGATCAGCAAGTGCTCACGGTGATTGTGGAGGCACTCAATGCCGACCCCAATCAGACCCTGCTCGCACTGATCAACAACGCTGCCTTCAGTGCAGCAGTAACGGCGGCGGGTCCCAATGGTCCTGCTGCTCAGACGCTGCTGGCGGAGCTTGCCCTTGAGCAGCCTCTGCAGGTGGATGCCTTGGAGGTTGGCCTGCGCCAAGCATTGCTGGCCAGTGCTCTCCAGAGCTTCCGGCTCGATCTCGACCAGACCTTCAGCCTCGGCCAGGGTGGTTTTAACGCCGGTAACGATGGCATCCGGGAGCTGACCATCCCCACCTCGATTGGCACCTTCCGCTATCAGGTGGACTACGCCCAAACCGCCGGCAGCCCCCGCCGGTCCCTGTTGAATTCTCAACTCGACAACTACACCCAGCTTCTGGCAGCTGCTATCAATACCCCCGGCAATAACGCAACCTTCACGCCCACAGCTGCCTTTGCAGCCCTGGCCGGGCTGACGGCTGATGTAGCGGTTCCGATTGCGAGTGTGGCAACTCAGGTGGGCACATTTACAGCCACGCGCGTCAACGTCGACTTTCTTCCCGGCGGGCAGCCCGACGGCCTTGATATCACCTTCACCCCGTCGGCAGCCTTCCAATCGCCGACATCAGGTGGGCCTCTGAACGCCAACGGCTTGGTGACATTGCGTGCTGTGACCGGCACCCTCGGCACGATCACCCCAACCGTGCCGCTGCTCAATCAAGCCAGCATCGGCAATGTGCCCGTGGCGGTGACCAACTTCCTCACGCAGGCTCAATTGGATGTGGCCCGTGTTGAGCAGTTCATCCTCGGCACAGGCGCTTTTGCCCAGGCAGGCCCCGGGGATGTGGTCACGTTCGCTGGGCTGGCTGACACGCTGACACCCACACTTCTGCTCACGGCCCAGTTGGCGGTGGCTGGTTTGCGTTTCGACAACCACCTGGCGATTGCCAATGACAGCCCCAATGTGATTACCGGTAGCCAGGGGTCTGATGACATTCGTGCCGGCAACGGTAACGATGTGATCGATGGTGGCTTGGGACAAGATTTTATCTTCGGCCAAGGTGGTAACGATTTCATCACCCCTGGCGCCCTGGATATCGGGCTGAACAACCTTTACGGCGGCGTCGGCAACGATGTGCTGCTGGGCCTTGGCGCCGAATCGCTGATCTTCGGTGATGAAGGCAACGACCTGATGATCCTCTCGGAGGGCCCCCTCGGAGGTGTCGGCCAGGGCGGAGGCGGCCGAGACATCATCCTCGGCGGCTTGAACGGCAACGTCATCGTTGGGGATCGTGGCGTTACCGGTTCCACAGCTGATGCCAACGACGCGGCCGACGTGCTGCTCGGCAGCCAGGGCGGTGACGACATCGCCGGTCGGGGTGGCAACGACGTGCTGATGGGCGGTGGGAATGATCTGCCTGGGTTCCCTGCTGGAGCCGATCTGGGCGCCCTGATCCTGCCCGCTGGAGATTCCCTCTACGGCGACCATGAAGCCGACCAAAACGCTGAGGTGCTGGCTCGCGTGTTGGTGCAACAGCCCGGCCAGGACAGCTGGGTTGTGGATGAGGTGCTGTTGCAGCGCTATTTCGGGGCCACCCCGTTGCGGCTGGACATCGGCACGTCAGCGCAGATCAACCAGGTCAACCCCCTCACCGGCGAACTGTTCACTGCGGGCCAGCAGCGCGCGATTGAGACGTTCATCGAGGGCACCCGCCAGGTGATCGACCCCAACTCGCCGACGCTGCGCGGCCCGATGGTGTTGATGAATTGGGTGCCGTTCACCCCGTCTGGCAACGACCTGATCTTCACGGGTACTTACCTCGCGGAGGCGGCGATCCAGCAGGCGTTCACGGATGCCCAGGCTCTGATTAATGGTCTCAATCCCGCAGCCGTAGATCAGGCCACCCAGGCGTTGCTGGCCTGGCAGGCAGCGCAAGGGCCTGACACCCACGCCAATGCCGCCGTTCTTCCGGCGCTGGCGGTGGTGGAAGTGGCCTTCTCCCTGGGAGGCACGATCGTGGCAGGGCCGTTCTTCGATGTCACCACCGGGTTGGCTGTGGATGGTCCTCTGTTTGACGCAGATGGCAAACCCGTAGGCGACTTCACGGCCGCTCCTGTGGCAGGCAATCTTCAGAATCTGCGCATTACGCAGCCTCTGTTGGCTGCTGATCCGGCGCTGTTTATTGCCGATGTTGCTGTCAATCCTGACGCAACACGCCTCTGGGATGCCTTCGGCAATCAATACCAGGTGGTGGTGAACAGCTTCGCGCAATCACAAACGGCGGGTAACTTCCAGATCCGGCTTCTGGATGCAGCGGGCACGGCCTTTGCGGCTGCTCCTATTGGGCCCCTGAATCTGCCGGCCGAGTTGTTCGATGCCAATCCGCTGCTTGTTGATCCGCTGGCTCCGCCGCTGGTGGCGGTGACGCTCCCGCTGCCGGTGTTTGTGGAAACCCGCAGGCCCCTGGCGGATCAGGTGTTCGCCGGCGCTGGTGACGACAGGATCCTCACCGATGCCCACAACGACACCCTGATCTTTGGTGGTCGTGGCGTCGACACCCTCGACTATCAGGTGATGGATCAGGCCCTTGGTGGTGTGGTTCTCTGGATCGATCTGAATCAGCAGCTCAGCGGTAGTGATGCCGGTGCATCGGGTGCCGTGGTGCATGCCAACACCGCGATCGATCGCTTCTATTCGATTGAGCGCATGGTGTTTGATGGCACCGCCAGCGTGACGGTGAGCCAGGGTGAATGGCAAGCCGACGGGCAGCTGGTGAATGCGGCCGGTCATAACGAGCTGAATCGCAATGGTGCCAATGCCGTTCAGGCGGTGGTGGCCGGTGGCTTGATCACCGTGGGAGCCCTGGAGCTTCAGGGTGTTGGGTCGCTGACCCTCGGCACCGGTGCCAGCGACCGCGCCGTGTTTGGTGCGCCTGCTGCAGGCCCGGCTAATGCGGTGACCGTGACCTTTGTGCAGGATCCAAACACTCAGCTCACGGGTGTGAGTGTGAACAACGGCGCTGGAGTGGTGAACTATCACGGCACTGAGATCTTCCAGTTCGCCAATGGTTCAGCCACCAGCGTTGAGCTTGTTCTGCCTGATGGCTACACCTATCAGGTGAATGCAGCCACTCGCATCGTGACGCTGCAAGTGGCTAGCCCGCAGGTTGTTGGCAACATCATCCTCGGCCCCACGGCTGTCGATGCCCTGGGGATTGCCGGCACTCAGTTCCAGCTCGATCCAGCCATTGGCCTGGCTGTGGCTCCCTCTGCCGGTGCCCCGGCTCAGGTTGTGCTCCCGCCCAACCTGCCCGGTGTGCTCGCTCCGATCGCCGCTTCGGGCGCTCTGGAGGAAGGCGTTGTGCTCACCGCGCCGGCGGTTGTGGGTGACCAAAATGGTCTGGCTAACAATCCCAACTACGCCTACCAGTGGTATCGGGATGGTGTGGCTATTGCTGGTGGCAACCAGCCTTCCTACACAACCCCTGTCACCGGTGCCGGCGCCTACACAGTCGACGTCACCTACACCGATGGCGTGGGCTTCCGGACGACCGTTGGTTCTGCGCCGCAACAGGTGGCCGTGGCTGACAACGGTGTTGGCACCATCGGCACCATTGCCTCCAATGCTGCTGTCCTCGGTGCTGGCCTGGCCCTCACGGCCCCTGGTGTGAGCGGTGATCCCGATGGTGATGCTGCTGATCCCCGCTACACCTACCAGTGGAAGATCAATGGGGTGGACATCACTGGTGCTAACGCTCTTAGCTATGCACCCGCTGCAGCTGGGAACTACTCGGTGGTTGTTGGCTACACCGACGGCCAAGGGTCGATCAACTCCAGGGAGTCTGCTTCTTTTGGAGTGATTGCTCCGGCCCCAGCCCCACGAGTTGGTGCTTCCGTGGATCCTGTTTCTGGCACTGTCACTCGTGTACTCACTTCGGATCCGGATATCGTTGACTTTGCTACACGTCCCTCCAGTAAGGACGTGGTGACCGGCTTCGACCCCCTGGAGGATCGTATTCGGATCAGCTTGGGTGCCTTCTCCGGTTCCGCCAAGTCTTCGCTGATGGTGATTCCAGTACTGAGTGGCGGTGGTAGCCGTAAGGAGCAGAAGAAAGCTGCCAAGGCGCAGAAGAAGCTCATGAAAAAGATGGGCAAATCTGGTGATTCCTTCATCTACAACCAGATGACGGGTGATCTGATCTATGACGCCAACGGCAGCAAGAAAGGTTTTGGTGAAGGTGAAGGTGGCGGTGCGTTCGCCAACTTCAACGACAAGCCTTTCCTGACCCGGACCAACTTCGACTTCATCTGATCGAGATCTGAAATATCCGGTTCTTGCCGGATCAGCCTTGAAGAACGATTCAGTTCTTCAGGGCTGTTTTTTATGCTTTGTTGTGGCGTTGCTGCTGCTCAGATCCACCACCAGGCATTGAAGGCCGCCGCCTGCCCGCAGGGTTGGTTGTGCTGGTCCCAGAGGGTCCACAGCCGTGCCTTGTGGATCTGAAAGCGGCGACCATGGCTGTCGATCCGGATGCCGCTGTAGCCCGTGATTGCATGCTGCTCGCGAGCCTGCACCAACATCGCGGCGCGTGTTAGGCGCTGCTCCGGTTCGGCGGTGAGCCTGGAGGGCAGTCCCACCATCTCGGCCCACGGGCGCCGCCAGAGCTGCAGCGCTGCGGCGTTCGCATAGATCAGCCGTGGCCCCGGCTCAGCGCCTGGGTCGCTGCCGTCGTGAGCCAGCACCACGGTGGCCAGGGCGAACAGCTCCTGGGCTCGGTGCAGGCTGGAGTCTTGCTCGAGAGCTGGGGCCCGCCCAGCGCTGCCTGTGAGCAGTGACGTGCCAAAGCCCCGCAGGTGCCCGTGCAGGATGCAATCCGCTCGCTCAAGGCTCAGGCGGGAGAGCCAGGGGGCTGGATCAGCTGGTGGTTGCATTCGTGCCTGCGGTGTTGTCGCCGCCGGCTGCCATGGCTGTGGCCATGGCAGCGGCGCTGCACACAGCGCCATGGGCCTTCAGCTCCTCCACAAACTGTTTGCCCGCATCGGGGAAACGGCCGTCTTCCGCCAGGGGCAACGGACCGGCCTCATCCAGGCCGGTGTCGCCTTCCATCGCGGGGGTGATCACCACGAGCCCCGGATCGAGGGCGGCGCCGTAGGCCCACCAGCGGTTGGGATCGCGGATGGCTGCGGGAGCGGGATTGAGGGAGCCTTCGGCGGCGGGCTGTAGGGGCGCATCGGCTGGAGCTGCGGCCTTGGCCTCCTTGGCCTTCTTCGCCAGCAGCGCCCGCCGCTGCACCGCCAGATCGCTGAGCAGCTGGGCGCGGGTGCGGCCCCGCAGCTGGAAGAGCACGAAGGGGTCTTCGCTGAAGCGCTCGCCCATCAGGTAGT
>VFQT010002796.1_pt1 | contig 17069 bp, 21 predicted proteins | sample 3512381 | NCBI WGS metagenome assembly VFQT01 (sample SAMN10412376, study PRJNA504923) | tailings metagenome | isolation source: Relicate 2 Philex TSF3 active mining site | place: Philippines: Tuba, Benguet | collected 2017-08-29
GACATCGTGCCGAGTACACCGATATAGATCGGTCCGATTTGCGCGTTACCGAGTCGGCCTGCCAGATGCAGCAAGAAAGGTGTGCCGGTTCGTGATAACGCCGGTTTGTGCTGCGCTATACCATCGTGCAGTGGTCCGGTGACCTGCACTGCCGTAAAGAGATTTTGATATTCAGCCATCGTGTGCTCCTTAGCGGTTCCAGATCGGCATATTCAGCCACCAGTTCCACCACTCCGGCCAGCCACGACTCCAGAATGGTCCCGACAACACAATGCACAGTGCAGAGAACAGTACCGCTGCCAGTGCGAGGAATAAACCAAGACGGTGAATACCCAAGGTGCCAACCGAGTAACCGATCAGATCGCGGAAGTAGGTATCTTCGTGCTCAGGTGTCTTGACGGTCTGGCCTTTAGCCGGATTAGTCGATGACAGCACCAAGCCACCATGCATGGACAGCGCCAATGCCGTGGTGAAGAAGAAGGTAATGGCGATCATGTGCGCCGGGTTGTAGTGGAAGTGCAGATACTGGTAACCGACGTTCGAGACCCAGTCGAGATGACTGAAAATCCCGTAGGGGAAACCATGGCCCCAGGCACCCATCAAAACAGGGCGAATCACATTCAGCGTTACATACGCAAATATCGCCACAGAGAACGCCGCTGGTACGTGGTAGCCCATACCCAGCTTGCGACAGATTTCAACTTCGCGCAGGGCCCATGAGCCAAAGGCACCGATCGCGCATACGGTGATCAACTGCCACAACCCGCCCTCAAGCAGCGGCGCCATGCGCAAGCCGTAAGAGAGATCAGGCGGCGCGATATTGATCTGCCACACATTCCAGGTCGGCCCTTGCGACGCGCCCCACAGAATCAGCGCAGTGCCGAGGAATGAAAAGAAGATGGTAGTCACGCCGAAGAACCCGACGTAGAAGGGACCGATCCAGAAATCGAATAGGTCCCCTCCCACCAGAGTACCCCCACGAACCCGGTATTTTTTCTCGAAACTCAACATGGCCATGATCGAGCCCTCCAACAAGGATGCACAAAGTCATCCCGCATTAATCTTGGGAGGACAGACATGTGAACGCGTCACATGCCCGCCCACCACCACAAGGTGGATTTTTTACTTCGGCATGGATGCGTTCTGGGCAGTCGATGGGCTTTTCGCACCATCCAGCCAGTTGAACTTGTTCGTCGATAACAGGATGAGATGAATCATCGCTGCTAGTCCGAACAAGACAACCCCCTGAATCACCATTGCACGCAGCGGGTCGTACAGGCGCCATATTCTCCACATGGTCCTATCTCCTAAAGTGTGTGTGACATGAACGAATACACCGCAGCCTGCACACCCCCGAACAGGGACTTGCAGCTCTCCGCACCAGGTAGCCAGCTACGCCATGGCATACCAGTCAGCGAGCCGACTAGTGCAATCGCGAGCACGACCATGAATCCCAGCGTAAAAACCATCCTGAAGGTGACGCTTTCCACCGTTCTTTCTCGTTCCTGGTTCAGTTGCATGTTGGCCATAGTGTTTCCTTTCGTTAGCGGCTAGCCGAGATCAAGTGATCCAGGGACGCCATGCCCACACCAGCGCATGTGCGATCACGGCAACTGCCGTGAATCCCACCAAGCCCTGCATGTAATACGCATGGAATTCCTGAGCCTCTTCATCGGACATTCCGGAAATACTCTTCCTTTCAGCCATGAGAACGCTCCTTACAAATGGCCTTGCGGCCAGTGGTGCGCAAAGCCCCGCAACCTTGGGCAGCCGTGGCGAACTGCCACGACATCCTGCCAGTCACTCGCGCTGAGGGCATCAAGCTGCCTCTCCTATACGCAATGACTCTCTTGCTCTTGAAACCCGCTCAACACTGACACTCGCCTCACCGGCACGGCGAGCATCACGTTCAGCGCGATCACGTATTTGTTTGGCTGCCGATATCTGAACCAGCACAGGTTCAGCAGCGACCAGTTCATTCAACAGCTCGCGCGCCGCGTCATCCCATGCGGCTTGTGCGCGTACCGGTGTCGGATCCACTTTGTCCATGTCACTGCCCAGCGGCAGTATGTTGAATAAGGCATCGAATAAGCAGTTACAGAATTCTTGGAGCAGATAAGTGGCGCCGGCATAACCCATGAAAGGGGTACCGGTATGGCGCCGGATAATCGCACCGGGGAACGAAGCGGTAACGAAACTTGGCTTCATCGGCGACGATGCTCCTGCCTCAGCCAGGTACATACGCTCGTTGTAGCTGCCGTACAGCACCAGCGGCGGTTTCTCACGCACCAGTTTTCTAATCGCTTCGTTATCGGTTTTTTCGCCCGGCTTGCGCGCTACCGCGAAGTTACATGGCAGGCCCATCTCCTCTTCGAAGAAATGGCGTAAACCACGCGCATACGTTTCGTTGGCAACTACCGCGAAATTGGCTGTACCAAAAAAGTCTTGTGTGACCGAGCGCCACAAATCCCAAATCGGTTTGATCGTCGTGTGCTTCTCACGCTCAATGAAAGGCTCGGGGTCGAGGTGCAGTAACTCACCGAGTGTGCGCAGGAATTTTGTCGTACTGTGTAAACCGATAGGTGCTTGCAGATACGGACGCTCTAATGCCTCGCATAACAAGCGGCCAAACTCGCGGTACATGCAAATATTCACATCCGCATCAGCCAAATTCTGCACATCAGCCAAGTGACTGCCGAGCGGGAACACCATGTTCACTTCAGCGCCAATACCCTCTACCAGCCGACGAATCTCGGCCAGATCGCTCGGCATGTTGAAGGTGCCGTAGCAAGGACCGATGATATTGACGCGCGGCTTCTCACCCGGCTCGCGCTGATCGAACGGTTTGCGCTCTGGTACATGACGCAGACCATATTCATGCCACAGCCACAGCATGGCGCGGTTGGCGCACTGCCACTGATCTTCGTCGATTGTACGAGGCAAGAAGCGCAAGATGCTGGTGCCTTCAGGGGTGACACCACCACCAATCATTTCAGCGATAGAACCTGTGACCACAACCGCAGGCAGATCCGGATCGAGCACGCCGTGTGCACGCTTCATCGAGCCTTCGGTACCTTCACGACCTAACTGCTCTTCCGCCAAACCCGTCACCACAATCGGTAGCTCATGCGGTGGCAGCGCATCGGTGTAATGCAACACCGAGGTTACCGGCAGATTCTCGCAACCCACAGGCCCGTCGATGATGACTTGCAGCCCCTTAATCGCGGTGAATACATACACCGCGCCCCAGTAGCCGCCTGCGCGATCATGGTCAATGATATTCATATCATCGCCTCCGCCTTACGCTTCTTGGCCGCTTTTTCAATACGACGCCGAGTTTCTGCACGAAACTCCGGGCGTGCTACGGGCTTGTCTTCCCACACGCCCGCACGGTCGCCTTCACCTGTGTCGCCAAAGAATTCTTTCATCGCATCCATGCGCGTGCGGTTCTTGATCGCTGCGTTGATCACGGTGGCAAGTGAACCTGCGCCAGCCACACCCATCAGTGGGCGCGCAGAAATCAGATTCGTGAAATACAGCGATGGCAACGACATCTGCTTGGCGGCTTGTACTACCGGAGTGGTACCGATCGCCAGATCAGGTTTGTATTCGTTAACGGCTGCAATATCTTGCTCGAGCGAGGCGCGGTACTGCACTTGTACGCCCTTGGCTTCCAACCATGCGCGATCAACTTCGCTGGCTGCTGTCTGTGGGCACGCCGTACCGACGTAGCGCAGATCAGCGCCACTCTCTACCAACAAGCGACCCACCAACAACTCGGAACCTTCGTAGCCTGAGAGCGTGATACGACCCTCGATACGGGTCGCTGAGAGCGCACCTTTGATCGCAGGTAGAAAACGGTTTTTTGCAGCATCAATCATGCGCTGCTCAACGTTGCACGCATCACCAATGGCTTGTAACCATGCCTCGGTACCGTCATGACCGACCGGTGCAGAGCCCACCGAGCCACGCCCGGCTGCTTCAAACTCACGCAGACTAGCGGTGTAGAAAGGATGGATGGCTGCAACCGCTGCGCAGTCGAGTGCTGCATACAGCTCACGCCACTCGCGCGTTGGTACGGTTGGTCCTGCGGCCAGCCCCAGCATCTCCAGCATGCCGCCGATGATCATCGGATCAGCGGGGAACATCTCACCCAACAGCGTCACTGTCGGCTTGTCGCTGATGCCGGAACGCGGAGCGGCCACAGGTCCCGCTACGATCTCGCCGCGTGCGTATTTCAGCATCGCGGCGGACAGTACATCTTTTGCTTCAGCATGCGTAGGCACACCAAAGCCAGGCACATCAATACCGATGACGCGAACGCCGTTGATTTCTTTTGGCAGAATTTGCAGCGGTACACCAGAGGCGGTCGGCACGCACAGATTGATCACGACAATCGCGTCATATGAATCCGGATTCGCCTGCTCATGAACAGCGTCGCGAATATCTTCAAACAGCTTGCCGGTGACGAGTGTCTCTGAGTTGAACGGCACATAACCCACACTGCGGCGTGCACCATAAAAATGCGAGGTGAAGGTTAAGCCATACACGCAACAGGCCGAGCCCGACAAAATGGTCGCGGTGCGACGCATACGCAAACCAACACGCAAAGAACCGAACGCAGGACACATACTCTGCGGCTGATCATGTGGGCCTTTCGGGTAATCCGCCGCGTAGCGATCAAGCACGCCCGCTTTACCGGCTGCGCGTGCAGCAGCCTCCAGCTGCTCTTTCCCCGCGTGGCAACCCACACCATCGGCCTCAAGTGCCGCTGGGTTGTTGACGATCGGGATGACGCGCTGATCCATGGGCTTAGACCTCGTCGTAAATAACTTCGAGTGAGGGCTTGATCACTTCTTCTTTGCCCATCATGTCAGCCACTGTGGCTGGTTGCAGCACCACATCGCGACCCACCGCATCTGCTGAGAACAAGCCGAGCAATTCTTCTTGGGACAGTGGCTTCGGCCGCACGGGCGGCGCATCGGCGACGTTTTGCGCGAGTGTCGCGAACAAACTGCCCCATGGACTTTCTGGACGACCAACGATTTCGTAGCTCGCGCTCTTTCTGCGAATATCTTCGTTTGCCGGGATGGCTGACAACACGGGAATGCCGGCGCGCGTTGCGAAAGCCTGCGCTTCGCCGGTACCGTCATCCTTGTTAATCACCATGCCCGCCACACCGACATTGCCGCCGAGCTTGCGGAAGTATTCAACCGCAGAGCAAACGTTATTGGCGACGTAGAGTGACTGCAGGTCATTACTACCCACAACAATCACCTTCTGACACATATCGCGTGCGATCGGCAAACCAAAGCCACCGCACACCACATCGCCCAGAAAATCCAGAAGCACGTAATCAAAACCCCACTCGTGGAAGCCGAGTTTTTCGAGCAGCTCAAAACCGTGAATGATGCCGCGTCCGCCGCAACCGCGACCGACCTCAGGACCACCTAGCTCCATCGCATACACACCATCGCGCTTGAAGCAGACATCACCAATCTCTACAGGCTCGCCAGCAAGTTTTTTCTTGGAGGAGGTTTCGATAATGGTGGGGCATGCACGACCGCCGAACAGCAGCGAGGTCGTGTCACTCTTAGGATCACAACCGATCAGCAAAACTTTTTTGCCCTGCTGCGCCATCATGTACGACAGGTTGGAGAGCGTGAAGCTCTTGCCGATACCGCCCTTGCCATAGATCGCGATGATCTGTGTTTCTTTTTTTACCTCACCGGTGTGCACCGGATTCGGTTCGACTGCGGCCTCGGCACGCAGACGCTCTTTCTGCATGAAGTGAACCGGTGCTGCCTGTTGATCGTTATGCTGGCTCATTGGCTTTGTCTCCAGTCGAGAATCATCTTCAGACAGCTTGGGTCATTGAACGCGGTGCGGTAGGCATCTTCGGCTTGCGCCGGATTGCTACGGTGAGTGATCAAGCCTTCCAGCGACAAGCGGCGTGATTCCACTAAATCACGCACAGCAATTAGCTCAGCCGGCTTCCACTGCGCCGCCACGCGAATGCGTACTTCACGCATGAATGCGGGCGGGAAAGAAAAACTCATCGGCTCATCGTAAAAACCAGCCAGAACAATCTCGGCATTCGGGGCAGCGCGCGCGATGAGTTGATCGAGTATCAGCGGGTCTCCGCTGACATCGCAGATGCAGCGATAGTTCGAGCGCGTGTCTTCTTCGGGATCCAAGACGCTGTAGCCGACGGCGCCACTGCGGCGCGCAGGATTGGTCTCCCACACCACCGGTTTGGCACCGCTCTCGACCGCAATGCGTGCCATCATTCGGCCCAAGACGCCATGACCCACAATCAATTCAGGTTGGGCCGAGGTAGGTGCTGAGAAAGCGTGATAGGCCGTGGCCGCCAGCGCCAGCAAAGTACCGCGCTCACCCAGTGACTCTGAAATTCTTAGTGCGCGAAGCGCCGGTATCACCACACGCGATGCCGCGCCACCAAAAAGACCGCGTACTTCGCCGTAGCAAGCCGCGCCAGGCACGAATACCATCTCACCGATCTCGTAGTTGGTGCTGCGGCCTGCCTGCACCACGCGACCCACCGACTCATAGCCCGGTACTAGCGGGTAGCCCATGCCCGGAAAAATTGGCATACGGCCTGAGTACAGCAACTTCTCGGTACCGGTTGAAATGCCCGACCAGCAAGTCTCTACAACCAGGTCGTTATCAGTGGGCGCAACCAGCGGAACCTCGCGCAATTGCAGCTGCATCGGCCTTTCAACCACAACCGCTACCGCGTGTTCGCTCATCAATGTCCCCTGGTTTAACTGCATTCGGCGGCTCGCTGAGTCACACCCTCGGGACTAGCCCGCGACCCACTCCGCCTTGATGACGTATTCTTTCCGTTACATTGCGCGGTGTCAACTTTTATTTACGCTTTATCAGCCGCAACATTGGCCGTGTGTGGAGACTGCTGCCGAATTGCTAACGGGTAGCAACCAACATCCGAACCTGTAGCGGGATACGGGTCGACACCGGGCGAATCGCAGTGAACCCGGCCTCGGTCAGCAGCGCGCTTAACTGCCCGGCAGTCCGCGCGCGGCCGCGCCCCATCGCCAGCAGATAAAAGCCAAAATAAGCATCACCCATGGCCTCGGCGCCCGGGGTGCCGGCCATCGGCTCGGCCAGCAGCAACGTGCCGCCGGGTGGCAGCGCCTGATAGATAGAGCGAAGAATAGTCAGTGCGCGTTGCTCGTCGTGGTCGTGAATCACTCTGACCAGCGTGACAATGTCGAACCCTGTTGGAAGCGGGTCAGACAAGAAATTGCCGCCCATCGCCTGCGCACGCTGCGCTAAACCGGCAGTGGCAAAGCGCGCTTTGGCGCGCTCAGCCACCGCGGGTAAATCAAACAAGGTCAGCTGCAGATGCGGCGCTCGTGCCCCGACGCTGCACAGGAACCGACCCTCACCGCCCCCGACATCCAGCAAGCGGTGATGACGATCGAATGAATAGGCATCGAGAATTTCAGCGGCCACCAGCGGTTGCGAGGCCGCCATTAGCGCCGAGTAGTTACCGACATGGTCAGCTGCAAGCTCGCCGGCGCGCGCCGGCGCGTCATCCGCGGTGTAAGGGTAAAAGCCCGAGAGCGCGGGTGCAGGGCCCTGGCCGCGCAGCAAAGCGACCGGGTCTGCCAGATCGGCATACAAGGTGTCGTGATGGCGAATCATCGCCAGCACGCCTTCGTTGTCCACCAGCGGCGCGCCCAATACACCCAGGCCATAGCGCGGCTGTGCGCGCTCATCCGTGCCACGCGACTCGATTAATCTGAGCGAGATAGCGGCGGCCAGCAGTCGGTCGGTTGCTTCATTCGTCATCTGGCAGTGCATCGCCAGTTGCGACAGCGTCATCGGACCGTGCGAGAGCTTACGAAACAGATCCAGCTTGACGCAGGCCGATAGCACCTGCGAGTAAACAAAACCCGCCACCAGATCAAACACCTCGCGCGAGCGCTTGCGCGCAAACGGGCGGGTCAGCGGGAATGATGAGGCTGCGCGATGAAACGCCGCGCTGGCATACAGGCGGTCGCGCAGCGCGAGAAGCCGATCGGTGAAAGAAACTGTGGCTGCCGCCATTTAGGCAACGACGCGCGTCACACTGGGTGCGAACTTGCGCACCAGGTCATTCGGCACCAGCCGTTTGGCTTCCATGCGCAACAGCGTGCGCAGTTGCGCCGAACCGCGGCAAGCCGGTATTGAGGCACTGGCGTGCGCAATTAGCTGGTCGAACAATTGCACCGCGCCCGTCAGCCCCAATTCGCCTGCAGAACTGGGACGACCATGCGTCACATCCTGACCCGAGGGCTTGCCCAGCATCTCGGCATCGCAGGCGACATCGCGAATATCATCCGCCACCTGATATGCCTCGCCGAGTAACTCGCCAAGCGCCCGCCATGGTGCGGCGTCGGCGCCAGCTGCCTGGGCGCCAGCCGCAGTTGCAGCGACGAACAGCGCTCCGGTCTTGGCCCGTTGGTAATCGCTCAACGACACGCGCGGCTCGCATTCCCACGCTTGGCCGGCGATGATGCCGGACGGTGCGCCTACGGCCACGGACAGTGTTGAAATCATTGGGATCAGCCGCAGCGGCTGTGTCGCGCCGGCATGCGCCAGCGACTGGAACGCCGCCACAATCAACGCATCCCCCGCCAGCACTGCCAGTCGCTCACCGTGCGCTGCAAATACCGAGGGTCTGCCGCGCCGCGTCAGCGCATTGTCGAAACAAGGAAGATCATCATGCACCAGCGAGGCGCAGTGCATGAGCTCGATAGCCGCGCCGCCCGCAGCCGGTAGGCCAAGGTCGTCAGCGCCGCAAGCCTGCGCGACTGCGAGTGTGAGATGGGGGCGGATCCGCGCACCGCCGGGAAATACTGCGTCACGCATGGCAGCCGCCAGCAGCGGCGGACCCTCCGGCCCCTGCTGAAGCGCGAGCGCGGCCTCTAGTGCCGCCTCAATCCGTTCGGTGTTCTCCATGGCGTCTCCGTATCGACCGGCCGGTTCCGGACATGGATGTAAGGTATTTGCGTCACTGCAATATGTCAAGTTTTATTGACAGTTTTCTGGGGCGGTTGTCGGCCTTGTCAGGCCTCTAGCGCGACCCTCACGCGCGGAGGTTTAGTTGGCAGATTGAAAATGCTACTCCTCAGTCGTTAGTGTCGAGCGATTCGAAGCGCTATGCACTCAAGCGCTTATGACCCGCACTCAATACTTACTGAGCGTCGAGCGCTCCACCAAACTCTATCTGTTTCACGATCCGGTCAAAATCACTCTCAAACAACCGGTCTTGCACGATGCGATATTTTTCGAACTCGCTCTCGGCGTGGGCTTTGGCAATTTCAGCAGTTACCTTTCCCGCATCCTGCAATACTTCCCGGTCAGTGGCCTCAATGAATCGATTCAAACGGGTTTCCCAGTCCTGCATAGTCATTGGGATTTTGCGCTGCGCCATGTCCTCGGCTACATCCAGATAGGCCGCGCTCAGAATTGACTTTGTAGCCCAGAGCGATGATGGCTGGAAGCTTATAGTGCTGGGTATCGTAACTTTTGCCGTCGGTAGCAGTTATTCGAAATTTTCGAATAACTGCTGTCTCCTCCAACTCACTATCGCTAAACACCTTTTTCAGGTGGTAATTGATGGTCTGGGTTTCTACGTCATAGAGCACACCCATCATCTTCTGGGTCAGCCAGATACTCTCATCGGCATATAGCGCTTCCACGCCGCCTTGGCCGCTGGCCGCGACAAAGGTCAGGTACTCGGCGGCCGAGGAACGAATAATTGATATGTCCTTTCGGGGTGGATTTTTTCGAACGTTCATACCTTTCTTTCCCGCGCAAATTGTTTTTCGTACCGCCGATACAGCGGTATTGTACAAAGGCTTTACCAACCCAAAACAAGGCGGACTTAGGAATTTCAACTACTAACTCTGTTTTCATACAGCCCCCACAGCTTGCATCACCTCAACCAACAAGTCCACGCACTGGCGCGGGCTTTCTTCATGCGCCAAGTGGCCAAGCATCGGCCACAGCACCCGCTGCGCTTGCGGTAGCCGCTTGGCAACCACCGCCGCCTGCTGAGGCGGCACCGTAAGATCATTTTCAGCTGCGACTAACCACACCGGTATTGATAAATTGGGCAGATCGCGTTCCAGTGCATATAAATCCCAATGCGCCATCATCGCGAGTGCAGCGCGCACATGAGCCGGGCTTTGCATCAAGCGCTGGTACAGCCGCATACCGGTGGCGTCAATCACTGAACCTGTGCTGCGCATCAGACGCTGAATAACGACCGGATCATTCGCTTGCCAGGCAAAAAATTTCGCGGTCAGTGAACCCGTTGCCATCAGCCGCGCCAGCGGCGAAAAAATTGCGCCCGCCATGCCGCCGAAACGTATGAAAGCACCATTCAAACTCACCAGCGCTGCTGGCTGCACGCTACCATCAAGCACCATACGTGCAGCGACCGCTGCGCCGGCTGAATGACCAACGATCAGATCAGGCGATAACTGCATCTGCTTCATCAGAGCCGCCACCCGCTGCGCCATGCCACCGAGTGACTGCCCCGAGGGCGGCATCGGCATCTCGGTGAATGCATGACCGGGAAGGTCTATCGCAACGACCCGAAAATGCTTTGAGAGAAGCGGCGCGACATCGCGCCATGAGTGGGTGGCCGAGGCTGTACCGTGCAGCAGCAGTATTACCGGTGCATCGCGCCGAGCGGTAGAAAATTCCTGAACATGCCACAACAGCCCTGCGGCACTTATGAACCGACTACTTACGCGATTGGGCCAGTCGAGCCCGTCGACCTGCCAGTCCAAACGGTCACCCAAAGGCGCGCGGCTCGGTACCCGATGCTAGCCGCACGGTTTGCGCCAGCTGCGCCGACCCAGCGTGCGGCAAAGGCAGATAACGCGCACGCATCGCACGCGCCAGGGTCGCCGCTTCTTGCTGCGGCTTGGGTGAAGTATCAATCAGCAGCACCGGCACTTGCACCTGCGCTAGTTGCTGCGCTGTTTGCATGGCTTCTTGTTGCGCGCGCTCGCGGCCACCGCTACCGTCAAGCGCCACGTTGGCACGACCATCGGTCAGCAACACCACCAAGGGAGACTGGCCGCGCCGCGCCAGTGAGTCAACCAATGATGCAGTGACCTCCAAAGCGCTGGCTAACGGCGTGCCGCCACCACCCGGCAAACCAGACAGGCGTCGTCTTGCTGCAGTGAGCGAGCGCGTTGGCGGTAACAACAACTCGGCCGAGCGACCACGAAACGCTACCAGTGCCACCTGATCGCGCCGCACATAGCATTCAGCGAGCAGCATTTCAATGGCGCCCTTCACTTCGGATAAGCGATGCATGGCAGAAGAACCCGACGCGTCAACCACGAACACGGTCACACTCGCGCTGCGCTGCCGAATACGGGTCACATGAAAATCTTCCGCACGCACCAGTACCCTCGCCTTCGTGACTGCCTCGCCATTGAGCGCGCGCCGCAATCGCTGCCAGGGTGCCGCAGCGCGTAGGGTATCTACCAAGTGCAGTCGTCGTCCTCGTAACTGATTTGCTCGGCGCGAGCCTACCGGACGCCCACGTGCACCGGCATTGCTATGCGCGCCTGATTTACCACCCATGCGCGCCGGCTTGATGCCCGAGATAAGTGCCGCAAGCAAGTTTGGTGGTATCGCTGCTTGCGCTGCATCCAGCACACGATCTTCCATCGCCTGCTGCTGCGATAGTGGGCTCTGCGTTTCAGGCTGATCGGGTGTCTGCGACGATTCAGCAGATTCGGCTGAGCCGTCATCTTCGTCATTGTCATCCTGCGGCAACTGGGTGGCGCGTGGTGCCAACACCAATGCAGCAGCCAGCTGCGCATCATCATCATTACAGCATTCGTTATCATCAAATGCGGCACAGGCACGCGCAGCAGATAAAGCAAATGAGCACGCGCGCAGGGAGCTGACGCCAAGCGCCATCGCAGCAGAGCACAAAGCATCAATCATTGCCTCTGGTAGCTCTATCGCTTCCAAACGCTCGCGTGCCGCGTTTATTTCTTCTGCCGAAGCCATCGTGTTGTCAATAAAGCGTGGCGAGATCGCGCGCAAATCAATATCAAACGCCATCCGATCACACAAGGCGTCTGGCAAACCGTCATCGTCAGGCGTCGCTTCATCCAGCGCCACGACACCAAACTGCGTGCTGCTTTGCTGGCGAATACCGTCGCGCTCGACCACCACCTGTGCGTTATCCATCGCCTGTGTGATCCGCGCCGCGGTCGCACGTGAAACTCGCTCCGCCATACTCAGCACGAGTACACCACCATCGACACTGGCAAGCAAACCGGATTGCGATACCGGGCGACCGGCGGACAAGGTTGCGGGCAGATCAAGCCCGCCGAGTAAACGTTCGTCTGTCACTGATTGCGGTACACGAACCCAAGCACGCTCACCCATCAGTGCTTTAAGCATCGCCAACCAGGCATCGCGCACGGGACCGGCATGTGCGCGCACGCGTACACCGCCCAAACCAGCCGGATCAATCGCGAATAGAACAGCGACCCGCACCGCGAGTTCCCACGCCCTACCCGACGGGTCCGGCTCGCGGTCCAGGGGTGCCAGCATCAGGCAGTCTGCGTGAACACTTCATCCACCGCACGATGAACGCGCGTGCCGCTGCCGGATTCATCGAGCGGATTACGGCGTAATCGATGACGCAAGGCAGGTGCCGCCATGCGACGCAGGTGCGCGTCACCGACTTCAAGATCACCCTCAAAAGCGGCAAGCGCACGCGCTGCGCGTACCAACGCTAATTCACCGCGCAGACCATCAGTACCGAGGTTCATGCACAGCTGCGCCGCACGGGTCAATGCTTCATCGGGTACTTCAACCTGCGGTAAGCGCTTGCGCGCAGCGACGATACGACGGCGAATTTTTTCATCTTCCTTTTGCCATGCGTCGACAAAAGATTGTGGTGAGCGTTCAAAGGCGTCACGCCGCTTGACGATTTCAATGCGCAACTTGAGATCGGTAGGTGTGGTCACGTCAACAGCAAGACCGAAGCGATCAAGCAATTGCGGTCTTAACTCGCCCTCTTCCGGATTGCCACTCCCCACCAACACGAAGCGCGCCGGGTGACGGATCGACAGTCCTTCGCGCTCGACGAGGTTTTCACCGGATGCCGCGACATCGATCAGTAAATCGACCAGATGATCTTCCAATAGGTTGACCTCATCGATATACAAAAAACCGCGATTGGCGCGTGCCAATAATCCGGGTTCGAAGGCTTTCACGCCTTGCGATAAAGCGCGCTCCAGATCGAGTGCGCCCACCACGCGGTCTTCAGTCGCACCGAGCGGCAGGTCGACTACCGGTACTGGCTTCAGTAACGACTTCGGTACGCCGGCGGCTTTCTTCGGCGCGCAGCTTTCGCAAGAAGGCGTACCCGCCGTAGGGTCGCAACCGTAGACACACTGCTCAACCGCGCGCATTTTCGGGAGCAGTGCTGCCAAGGCACGTACTGCGGTGGATTTACCCGTACCGCGATCGCCAAGGACCAGTACGCCGCCGATGCCGGGGTCGACAGCTGCGGTCAGCATCGCCGCTTTCATTTCGTCTTGCCCGACGATTGCAGAAAATGGAAAGACTGCCATGGTGATCACTCCTTATGACTAACTCATCATAATTTTTATTGTTTTTATCTCATCGAATCCAGCGTCGACGTAGGTCGATTAAATGCGTCAAACCTGATGCAAGTAATAACAGCATCACGGTGTACCAAGGCAACCCTAGCACCGCGCTGCGAACCGACAGCATCAGGCACAGTCCCGGTAAAAACATCCAACTCAGCGACGACGGCGGTAATCCTTGTTTTTTGCGCCGCCACAGCAGCGTCAGCACTGCCCACTCGACTAGCGTCGCCACGATCACGAAGTCAATCAGCAGCGTGCCGGAAAACTCTGCCTGCATACACGCCTTCCTCAAGCAATTTCACAGCCACGCCCCTACGTGGCTGGCGCAGCTATGCCATTAAACTGTAATTTACACCCTTAATGTCAAGTTAGATAGACATTTTTCGGTGCGCGTTAGGCGGGTAGTGGTAGCCAGTTCTAACCATTGGATTATCAAAAAAGAATGCTTGCTTGAGATTGAGGTCGGTATTACCATCGAGTCATTGGTAAAACCTCGGAGGCACTATGTCGACCACGCTCACCGTAAAGGGACAAGTCACGATTCCAAAGCAGATCCGAGATGCCTTGGGCCTGAGGCCTGGCATGCCGGTGGACTTTGCCGTTAATCGCGAAGGCCAGGTTGTGATCCAGAACGCCGAAGCGGCTGCCCGAACCCAGCCCGACAGGTTCGAAGCAGCTCGCGGAAAGGCGGACATCAAGTGGCGCACCCAAGAGCTGATGGCGCTATTGCGCGATGACACGGGACACGATACCTAATGCTGGTCGACACAAACATTCTTGTCGATGTCTTGGAAAACGATCCAGAGTGGGCAGCCTGGTCCGTTGCGCAACTACGGGCGCAGTCTAAGGTCCACAGGCTCGTCATCAACCCCATCATTTATTCCGAGCTATCGCTGACTTTCTCCTCTGTTGAGGATCTCGATGAGGTGCTTGATGGCCTGAAGCTTCCCGTGCTGGAGATGCCCAGACCAGCCTTGTTTTTGGCTGGTAAAGCATTTGTGCAGTACCGCCGAAGCGGCGGCGCGAAAAACAATGTACTTGGGGATTTTTTTATCGGGGCGCATGCTGCTGTTAGCGACTTACCGCTGCTAACCCGAGATACTCGTCGTTACAAGAATTACTTTCCGACTGTGAAGCTAGTAGCACCTGTGTAATACCGACTTAAGTCGTCTGTGGCATTGGGCGATATCGGATTTGCTGTTGTATTGCACTTACGCCCGAACGCGCATTCCCCACTTCCACAACCAACCCGTCGGTATCGGCATCACCATGAACAGATGCTCGAGCACCGCCAGCGTCAGCAGCACCGCTACCAGACTCAGACTGGTGGCAGCAAACCCGGCCGCTGGCTGAACCGCGACCTCCATCCACAAAGGCGCAGCGACTGCACAGGAAGCGATGAGAGAAACAGGCATCAGCCAGTTGAATGCGCGACGCGAAAAATCGCTTTGCAAGTAAGCGAGGTGCGCCGGCAAAAAGTTTTCCGACAAATTACGCACACCCAGAAACAGATTCAACTTGGCTGAGAGACGCATGGTCCATAGCACCAAATAGGTCCACCATCCAGTTTGATTTGGCTGGTTCCAACTCGCTGCAAGCACCAGCAGCGCCAGAACGATCAGTGCAAGCTCGTGATGCAAGATGGTCTCGGCGGCATGACGTGCGCGTTGCCAGCCTCGGCTATCGGCCGGGCATTCGCTGCGACGTGCACCCGTCACATAACCGAGTAAGAAAGCAATCTCTTGCCAGGCCCAGACCAATACCGCGCAGGTAAATGCGCAATAGGCCGAGCCCACCGAAGTGTGCGCGGCGGAGATGTGCAGACCAACAATGGCAAAGCCCAGCACCATGGTTGCCCCGAGCATGATCGGCGCAAAATGTCGGCGCGATAAGCGTCCTAACCACAAAATCGATCCGGTAGAAAACCACCAGACGAATAAAGTGAATACGACCGGTAACAGATACTGGGACATAGCCTCGACTTACCCTCGCCTACCAGCTCGGTTGCATGCGGGTTTCGGACGGCAGCTCGTTCGAGATCACGGGAATGAAAAACATCCGCGCAAAGACCGCGACGCCAGCAACGCTCCACCACGCGCGTTTCACCAACCCAAACAAGCCACCGGATGCTTTTGCCTCATCGACGCGTTGCGAGCAATAAAACAAGCGATCGAGATTGGCGTGGAACGCCGGGTGATCGAGATCGAGCATGATCGGGAATACCTGCTTGGTAATCTCATTAGTGATGCGAAATACTTCAAAGTCGTATTCGGTCGCATCCAGTCCCATCTGCTGCTTCAACTCCGGACGCGTATGGTCACGCACATACATGGTGGCGTAGACCGCCAACAGGAAAAAGCGTATCCACAAGACATTATGACCGCGTAGTAGCTCGGGATTCGCGCGCATGATCAGCGCGAACGATTCACCATGGCGAAACTCGTCATTACACCAGCGCTGGAACCATCTGAAGATCGGATGAAATCGCCGCTCCGGGTAACGCTCGAACTGACGGAAAATACGGATATAACGGGCATAGCCAATTTTTTCAGACAGATAAGTCGCGTAAAAAATATATTTCGGTTTGAAGTAAGTGTATTTTTTGGTCCGCTTCAAATTACCCAGGTCGATACCCAGACCATAATCTTTCAGCGACGAATTCAGAAACCCTGCATGACGCGACTCATCACGCGCCATGTATTCCATCAGCTTCTTAATATCCGGATTCGAGACATTCTTTTTTATTTCGTTGTACAGCACACAGCCAGAGAACTCGGAGGTCAAGGAGCTGACCAGAAAATCCAGAAATTCCTGCTGTAGTTCCTCCGGTAACTTCGCAAACAGTTCTCGCGCTTCATCGGCGAACGTCGCATCACGCTGGAAATGATCGTGGTTGTTATCGCCTTCATACTCGGCCATCATCACGTCCCATTCGGCGCGTACCGGCTCGACATTGATGGCATCCATCGCCGCAAAATCAGTCGTATAAAAACGCGGCGAAAAAATCGTGTCGGTGACTGCCTTGCGGGCAGCATCCTCAACCGACTTTATTTCGTAGTTGGTGTTGTGCACAATGGCTCTCCTTGCAAAGGAACAGATTCATCAATTTTTTCATCGACCGGCGCACGCAATAAATAGATGTGTAGCAGCACATAGCCGGCCCAGAACATCACCAACATGGCCTCTATCAGGTCAGTCATGGGTGGAGCTCCATCGCTTGTGAGGTATAAAAACCGCTGGAAATTTTTTCGGTACGACCGACGCGCCACTGCGCAAGATGCGCATGATCAGCAATCGCATCGCGCAATGCTGCCTCCGACACGGGCGCAATAAAAGGTGCGCGATCCGAGCGCGGGAAGATACGACCGATACGTATCA
>VFQT010002797.1_pt1 | contig 17068 bp, 15 predicted proteins | sample 3512381 | NCBI WGS metagenome assembly VFQT01 (sample SAMN10412376, study PRJNA504923) | tailings metagenome | isolation source: Relicate 2 Philex TSF3 active mining site | place: Philippines: Tuba, Benguet | collected 2017-08-29
CTGATAGGAACCGCATGGACAGGCCGAACAACCGTAAACGGAAAACCGGGGAGTGGCGCGCCCGCCACGCACCGCCTAAATGTCGCGGATGCGCGCCCTGACAATGGCGTGCCGGGGCAAAGCGGTGCCCTTGAAAAAAGCCGGGCTCGATGAATGGAAGGCGATGTACTTGATGCTGGTCATCGGAAAAAGCATCACCTGCCCTTCCGCTTCCACCAATACGTTCTTGCCCGACATGAACTCGGCGAGTTTGAGCTGGCGGGCAGCGGCGTTTTTGGTCTGCTCGGGAAACTCGAAGGTCATCTTGCTGCCGTCATTGAAATGCAGCGTCATCGTGCGGTCATTCATGGCTCGGTCTCCGGTTCGTTGTGCGCGCGGCATGCCCTCATCCGCCATGCGCCGGGGCCGGCGGACGCCGGTGTACACTGGTGTGCGTCCCCGGCTGCACCAGTTACCAGTATTGCACAACCGCCCCGCATGCCGGCTCACCCAACCCTGACCCGGAAATTCAGAATGATCCGCATCGTCGACGTCCGCGAGGTTACCAAGCCGATTGCCTCGCCCATCCGCAACGCCTATATCGACTTCAGCAAGATGACCACCAGCCTGGTCGCGGTGGTCACCGACGTGAAAATCGACGGTCGCACCGTGGTGGGCTACGGCTTCAATTCGAACGGCCGTTACGGCCAGGGCGGGCTGATCTGCGAGCGCTTTGCGCCGCGCCTGCTTGAAGCCGATCCGAAGTCGCTGCTCAATGACGCTGGCGACAACATCGACCCCGACCGTGCCTGGGCCGCGATGATGCAGAATGAAAAACCCGGCGGCCACGGTGAACGCTCGGTCGCCGTGGGCACCATCGACATGGCGATCTGGGATGCGGCCGCCAAGATCGCGAAAAAGCCGCTGTTCCGCTGGCTGGCCGAGCGCCACGGCCTGCAGGCCAAACCCAAAGTGTTTGTCTATGCCGCCGGCGGCTACTACTACCCCGGCAAGGACCTCAACGCGCTGCGCGCCGAAATGCGCGGCTACCTCGACCGCGGCTACAGCGTGGTCAAGATGAAAATCGGCGGCGCCGACCTTGCCGAGGACCGGCGCCGCATCGAAGCCGTGCTCGCCGAAATCGGCAAGGATGCGCAACTTGCGGTGGATGCCAACGGCCGTTTCGGTCTTGAAACGGCGATCGCCTACGCCAAGGCGCTGCGCGAATACCCGCTGTTCTGGTACGAAGAGGCCGGCGACCCGCTGGACTATGCGCTGCAGGCCGCGCTCGCGGAGTTCTACCCGGGCCCGATGGCCACCGGCGAAAACCTGTTCAGCCACCAGGACGCGCGCAACCTGCTGCGCTACGGCGGCATGCGCCCCGACCGCGACTGGCTGCAGTTCGACTGCGCGCTGTCCTACGGCCTGTGCGAATACCAGCGCACACTGAAGGAACTGGAGACCGCCGGCTGGTCACCGGCGCGCTGCATCCCGCATGGCGGCCACCAGATGTCGCTCAACATCGCTGCCGGCCTCGGCCTCGGCGGCAACGAAAGCTACCCCGACCTGTTCCAGCCCTACGGCGGATTCCCGGACGGCGTGCGCGTGGAGAACGGCATCATCACCATGCCCGAGCTGCCGGGCATCGGCTTTGAGGGCAAGTCGGACCTGATCAAGGTCATGCGCGAACTGGCGCAGTAAGAAGCCTGCTCCGGGCGAAGGCCTTGCACCTCCGCATGCCTGCATCACATCCGGCGCGTCACATGCCGATCGTCTTGCAGGTCGGGAATCCGAGCACGCCGTTGTGCGCGAACACGTAGCAGCTGTTGCGTCCGAGGTCGCCGGTGACGACAACATGGAAATCCTCAGGCCGCCACACCAGCGGCACCATGCGCTCCGGATCATCGGACTCATGAAACACCTGCGGGATGCGACCGGCCCTGTGTTCCTCAGCGAGGTTCCAGGCCGGCTTCTGCGTCCAGTCGCGCAGCATGCGCTCGAATTCGCGCGCGGTCATGCGCGCCCGTTCGAACAGCGCCTGTTTGAAACGCGCCTTGCCCCAGCCGCCCTTGGCAATGGTCTCGGCAAGGATCGGCGACAGCAGGATCAGCGGACGCAGCGTGTCATAGCCCTGCCCCACCGAAAACATGATCTGCCAGGAATACTGGCGCACCACCGCGTCGGCGATGTACGGCAGCAGCTCCTCCGGCGTCGAACCGGATACCGAGGAAATGTGGTTGCCGCCGGTGTAGCGCGCAATGGTCAGCGCGCTGGTGCCGGCCGGCACGCCAAAATCCGTGGCATGCGGCGTCCAGCCGATATTCGCGACTACATCCTCGTTCTCGGCAATGACCACGCGCCAGGTGTTGCCGAAGGTGGCCTTGTCGTTCTTGTGCGGCAGGAAACCGGCGAGGTTGCGCAGGCACAGGCGCCAGAAACGGCCGACCGTGGTGTTGGCCTGGAAACCGTCGCGCATCACGCCCTGGGTGTAGTTGAAGCCCAGCTTTTTGATGACCGGGCCATTGAGGATCATCAGGTTCTCGCCGCCTGGCGTGTTGCCGCTGTGTTCGACGCCGTAGCCATGGTCGGCCATTGCCTCCACCGCCGCGACCAGCACCGGCATGTATTCGGGGCGGCAGCCGGCCATCACGCCGTTGACCGCGACGCTCCACACGGTGGCGGCACGGTTGTCGGGCAGCAGCACGCCCAGCACTTCGTCCGGCTTGCGGTCCGTATGCCTGAGAAACGCCTCAACCTTTTCGGCCGTCGGCGGCACGATCGGCAGACCGTCCGACAATTCATGCTGCAGGAAATACTCGTTGACCGCTTCGAAGCTGCCGCGGCAGACCACGTCGCGCGGGCCGGGTTCGCCGGCCACGGTTGCCGCCGGCGGCATCTCGGTCAGGCTGCGGATCACGCCGGCCAGGGTAAGCTCGCGCACGTTCTGCTGCAGCTCTTCCTTGCTCTGCAGACCGGGATGACCACGGACCGGCGCCACCGCGATGTTGGGGTAACCCAGTCCCTGCGACGCCGCTTTCGACAGCGTCATGAAGCTTTCGCAGACCAGCGTCGCCGACGGGATGCCCGCGGTTTCGGCCGCCACACTCGCCCGCAACACGGCGGGCGTGCAGCTGCCTCAACAACCCATCCCGGAGACGACGGCGTCGGCCCCGAGTTCGCGCAGTTTCTGCGGCAGGCTGGCGACGACATTGCGCTCGTCGCTGCCGTGGGTGTTGCCGAACACATCCCAGTGCAGAAATTTCACGCCGGGATAGCGCTCGCGCAGGCTGGCCTCCAGTTGTTCGAACACCTCGTTACCTCGGAACACGTAGTCCCAGACCCAGGCGATGGTCTTGCCTTCCAGTGTGTCGAGCCGCTTCGCCAGCGGCCTCACCCTGGCCTGGCGCGGACCTCGTGGCCACAGCGCCGCGTATTGACCGTCAACCTGCTTGCTGCTTTCAATCATTGCATTCAACCTTGAAGTAGCGTTGTTCGAGAATAACGGATTGGCGTTGCAGCAGCCAGCCACAGTCCACCCGTGGTACCCTGCGCACACAGGATCACCGCGCCTTCCGCGATGCGGATAGCGCTTTTTTGCGGAGCTCAGCCATGACCACCCAGTTTTCCGACAAGACTGCCATCGTCACCGGCAGCGGCACCGGCATCGGTGCCGCGATCGCCCACCGCCTTGCCGCCGCAGGCGCCAGCGTGATGCTGGCCGACAAGAACGAGAATGCGGCACATGCGGTCTGCGCTGAAATCACCGCCGCCGGGGGGCGGGCTGCCGCTTGCCGGGTTGACATCCGCATCCCCGAGGAAGTGCAGGCGATGATCGACTATTCACGCGAACAGTTCGGGCCGGCCAACATCCTGATCAACAACGCCGGCCTGGGTTCGCAGAAGCATTTCCTGGAAACGCCGCTCGCGACCCTGCACCAGATGCTGGAAGTCAACGTGGTCGGCACCTTCATCTGCGCGCAGGCCGCTGCGCACGACATGATCGAAATGGGCGGCGGACGCATTGTCAATTTCTCCTCGCATTCCGGGCTGCTCGGCAGCAGCGGACGCGCCGCCTACGCCGCTTCCAAAGGCGGCATCATCGCGATGACACGCGCAATGGCGATCGACCTCGCCCAATACAACATCACGGTGAATGCGGTGGCCCCGGGGCCGATCGACGTGCAGCGCAACCGCGACCAGCACTCCGGCGAGCGGCGCGAGGCCTGGCATCGCGCGGTGCCGCTGGGCCGCTACGGCGACCCGGACGAAGTGGCCGCGGTGGCGGTCTTCCTCGCCTCGGAAGACGCCAGTTACGTCAACGGGCAGACCATCTCGGTGGACGGCGGTTTCACCGCGGCCGGACTGCGGGTGAAGAACCTCTGACCGCAGCCGGTTGCCGCCCGGCCGCTCAGGCGTTGCCGTAAGCGCCGGTGTCGTGCCGCCCGGACCCGCCTGCAGCCAGCGCGGTCGCAGCAAGATCCGCCGCCAGCTGGTGGCCGACCGAGTAGGGCGCATGCAGCATCGCCGTGCGCACCGCCAGAGCCATGGCCAGCGCCTGCATCACATCCCCGTTCGCGGTTGCGCCCAGCACCCGGATTTCACGGTCCAGTGCCCCCAGCACCGCGTCCAGCAACTGCGAGACACGCATCGCCGACTGCGTCTCGTCATGGAGCGGAAACTCGAAGGAGATGCGCTCCCCGGTGGCAGTGGTGACATCGTAAGGCAGGGTCTTCGCCATCGCGGTTTCCTTTGCACAATGCTTGAAAGCCGCATGTTAGCAGCCGCATTGAAAAAGGCCCCGTCGGGGCCTTTTTCATTCTGGCGGAGAGGGTGGGATTCGAACCCACGGTACCCTTGCGGGTACTCCGGTTTTCGAGACCGGTACATTCAACCACTCTGCCACCTCTCCAGAAACCTGTCGCGCCTTCGCCGCCTGCGGTTTTGGCTCCGGCCGCCCTGCGGGCTTAACTTGCCTGCGGCAAGGGGGCGGATTTTACCAGCCTTAGCGGGCTGGCTCCAGCGCCTTCAATCCGCCCATGTAGGGCTGCAATGCGGCCGGGATGTCCACACCGCCGTCGGCACGCTGGTAATTCTCCATAACCGCAACCAGCGTGCGGCCGACCGCGAGGCCGGAGCCGTTGAGGGTATGCACCAGTTCCGGCTTGTTCTTGTCGTTACGGAAACGCGCCTGCATTCGCCGCGCCTGGAAGCTTTCGAAGTTGCTGCACGAGGAAATCTCGCGGTAGGCGTTCTGCCCCGGCAGCCAGACTTCGATGTCGTAGGTTTTGGCCGAGGAGAAGCCCATGTCGCCGGTGCACAGCGTCATCACACGGTACGGCAGCCCGAGCTTTTTCAGGATCGTCTCGGCATGCCCGGTCAGTTCCTCCAGTCCCTGGTACGACTGGTCGGGATGGATGATCTGCACCAGTTCGACCTTGTCGAACTGGTGCTGGCGGATCATGCCGCGGGTGTCCTTGCCGTAGGAACCGGCCTCGCGGCGGAAACACGGGGTGTGGCAGACGAATTTAAGCGGCAGTTGGGCCGCCGCGAGAATTTCACCGCGGACGATGTTGGTCACCGGCACTTCCGCGGTCGGGATCAGGTAGAGCCCGTCCGCCGTCACCGCGAACTGGTCGTCCTCGAACTTGGGAAACTGGCCGGTGCCGCGCATCGAATCGGCATTGACCAGGTACGGCGCGTACACTTCTGTGTAGCCGTGCTCGGCGGTATGCACGTCAAGCATGAACTGGGCAAGCGCACGGTGCAGGCGCGACAGGCCGCCCTTCATCACCACGAAGCGGGCGCGCGCGATTTTGGTGGCCGTTTCAAAGTCGAACAGGCCGAGTCCCTCGCCGATGTCCACATGGTCTTTTGCCGCAAAATCCAGCTTGCGCGGCTCGCCGACGCGGCGCACCTCGACGTTGGCCTCGGCATCCCTCCCTGCCGGCACACTGGCATGCGGCACATTGGGCACGTGCATCAGGAAATCGTTGAGCCGCTGCTGCACGACCTCGAGCCGTGCTTCCAGCGCCTTCAGCTGCTCGGCCTGGGCATTGACCTCGGCCATCAGTGCGGAGGCGTCCTCCTTTTTCGCCTTCAACTGGCCGATCTGCTTCGACAGCGCGTTGCGCCGCGCCTGCAGCTCCTGCGTTTCGGTCTGGATCGCCTTGCGCTCGTTCTCGAGCTGCGCGAACTGGGCGGTGTCCAGCACATAGCCGCGGTCGGCAAGGCGCGTGGCCACCGCCTGCGTGTCGGCCCTCAATACCTGAATGTCGAGCATATCGTTCCCGGGGTCATCATGACGCGCCGCGCAGTTTAACCGCCCGGGCGCCTGGTCCAAACACTGAAAAGAGTCGCCATTATCGTTGAGTTCGCCCTGCCGGGCCAATCCTTGACATGCCGGCAGCAGGCCTCCTACATTCAGCCCTCCTCTTCACGGCACTACATCATGTCCACGTTGCGCCCCCCGAACATCCCCGGCTTCATCCCGGCCCGGCACAGGCCGCAGACGCGTTTTCCCGAGGGAGCGACCGACTGCCACGCCCATGTGTTCGGACCGCAGCAGCGCTTTCCGTACCTTCCCCGGGCCGCCTACATCCCGCCCGACGCGGTCACCACCGACTACGTCGCGATGCTGAAGAACAACGGCTGCGACCGCGGCGTGCTGGTACAGCCCAGCGTCTACGGCACCGACAACCGCTGCATGGTCGATGCACTGCGTTCAGGGCTGCATGCGCTGCGCGGCATCGCCGTGGTCGATGCCGGCATCTCCGACCGCGAACTGGAGGACCTGCATGCCGCCGGCGTGCGCGGCGTACGCATCAACCTCGCCTCCGAGACCGAGGGCCTGACGCTGGCCGACGGCGTGCGCCTCGCGCCGCGCCTGAAAGCCCTGGGCTGGCACCTGCAGTTTTACCTCGATATGGCAAAAATGCCGGAAGCCGAATCGCTGCTCGGCGCACTGCAGATCGACATCGTGATCGACCATTTCGCGCGCTGCCCTGCGGCGGACGGCACCGGTTCGCCCGCGTTCCAGGCGCTGCAGCGACTGGTCCGGCGCGACAACTGCTGGGCCAAGATCATGGGACCGTATTTCGTGTCGAAGAATGAGCCGCTGTATCCGGACGTCACGCCGCTGGCGCGCGCGCTGGTCGCCGCGGCGCCCGACCGCATCGTCTGGGGCACCGACTGGCCACATCCGGGTGCGCGCGCCCTGATGCCGGAAGATCCCATGCTCGCCGACCTGCTGGCGCAATGGGTGCCGGATGAAACGCAGCGCCGCAAGGTGCTGGTGGACAATCCGGCTCGACTCTACGGATTCTGATTTTTTATAAATAAAAACAAATACTTATAAACATATTTGATGTCGACGGAATTCAAACCATCGGGGCGATGATGTTCCGGGTTTGATCCCGCAGCACCTCGCGTTGCCAGCCGCTCAGGATTTTTTGCTGTCGCGGTCAAGCTGGCGCAGGTATGTCAGCTTGTCGGCAATCTTGGCTTCCAGTCCGCGGTCGGTCGGCGCATACAGCCCCGGCGGTTTCATGCCATCGGGCAGGTAGTTTTCCCCGGCCGCATAGGCGCCGGGTTCGTCGTGGGCATAGCGGTACTCGCGGCCGTATCCGAGTTCCTTCATCAGCCGGGTCGGTGCATTGCGCAGGTGTTCCGGCACCGGACGCGACGGTTCGTTGCGCACCAGTTCACGCGCGCGGTTGTATGCGACATACGCGGCATTGCTCTTCGGCGCCACCGCCAGGTAGAGCACCGCCTGGGCCAGCGCAAGTTCACCCTCCGGAGAACCGAGACGCTCGTAGGTTTCGCAGGCATCCAGCGCGACGCGCAACGCGCGCGGGTCCGCAAGGCCGATGTCCTCCACTGCCATGCGGATCATCCGCCGCCCCATGTAGAGCGGATCGGCACCGCCATCGAGCATGCGTGTCAGCCAGTAAAGCGCGGCGTCGGGTGAGGAACCCCGGACCGATTTGTGCAGTGCTGATATCTGGTCATAGAACGCGTCGCCGCCCTTGTCGAAGCGGCGCAGGCTCTGGGTCAGCGTCTGCCTGACGAAAGCATCGTCGATGTCGGTCCGCCCGCTTTGCGCGGCGGCGGTGCCAATCTGCTCCACCATGTTCAGCAGCCGGCGCGCATCCCCGTCGGCATAGGCCACCAGGCTGTCCCGGGCCGAATCCGTAAATGTCAATTTAAACAAAGACTTGGCCAATGACTTCGTGATCAGCGCCGCCAGGTCATCGGCGGTCAGGGGCTGCAGCACATACACCGCCGCACGCGACAGCAATGCACTGTTCACCTCGAAGGATGGGTTTTCTGTGGTCGCGCCGATGAAGGTGATCAGGCCCTGCTCCACAAAAGGCAGGAAAGCGTCCTGCTGCGATTTGTTGAAGCGGTGTACCTCATCGACGAACAGAATCGTACGCCGGCCCGATTGCTGCAGGACAGTCTCCGCACGCGCCACCGCCTCGCGAATTTCCTTGACGCCGGACAACACGGCCGAGAGCGCGATGAACTCGGCATCGAAGGCCTGCGCCATCAGCCGGGCCAGCGTAGTCTTGCCCACGCCAGGCGGCCCCCACAGGATCATCGAATGCGGCTTTCCCGCCTCGAAGGCAAGCCGCAGCGGCTTGCCGGGACCGACCAGGTGTTGCTGGCCGACGACTTCATCCAGCGTGCGCGGACGCATGCGCTCGGCCAGCGGCGCATCGGGCTCACGCCTGGCAAAGAGGTCATTCACGGATTACCCGCTGCGTTCACTCGGTGATGACATCGGCACCCTTCGGCGGCGTGAAGCGGAACACATCTGCCGCGAGGCGCGGGTTGCGCTCGACATCGGCAAAGGTGATCACGGTAACCTGCCCGAACTGGTCGCGCAGTTCCATCGCTTCCAGTCCGGACTTGCCAAAGCCCATGCGCACCCGCTCGAACACGGTGTCGCGGCTCTTCGGCAGCGCCTCCAGCCAGTCGAGCCCCTTGTCAGGGCCGAGATTGGTGAGGGTGTAATTGCGTTCCAGGTCATTGCTGCCCGCCAGCAGCGCGGCGGGGCTGGCGCCAAGGGCCTGGTCCAGCCTGCGCGAAGTGACCTGGTTGAGGTCCTTGTCGTAAATCCACAGCCGGCTGCCATCGCCGACGATGGTCTGCTCGTAGGGCTTGAGGTAATCCCAGCGGAACTTGCCGGGGCGCGAAAACTGCATGACGCCCTGCGCCTGCTGCAGGGGCTTCATGTTCTTGTCGAGCACCATCTGCGCAAAACGCGCCCTGACCGTCTGGGTCTGCCCGAGGAAATTCTTCAGGGCATCGGTCGCTGCTGCCGATGCCGCAGCCGGCAGCAGCAGGGCCAAAAGAAACGCCAGCATGCGTGTCATGGACTGCGCCTCAAACGTTCGATGTTGACGATGCGCCCCGACCGCAGCGTGACCGTGGTCAGGTAGGGGTTGGCTGAAGTGGGATGGTAATAGAAAGTCTTCAGGCCTTCGCGCCGGTTGTCGTCGGAGCGGTGGTCGGGCTTGCCGGCGCGCAACAGCAGTTCGCCCTCGGTCATGCCGTGTTCAAGCCGGATATAGACCTCAAACGCCATGCCGCGTGGCGGCTCGTCGGCGGCATGCACGGCTGCCGCCAGCATCAGCAGCAGGATCATCAGCGGGATTTTCATGGACATTCAGAACACGCCGGGGCCGAAAAGTTTTGCCGTTGCGCAAAACTGGCCGCCACGTCACTCGGCATCGGATGCGGAGGCCGGAGCGAGGACTTCCCGGTTGCCGTTGGACTGCATGGCCGACACCAGCCCGGCGCGCTCCATCTGCTCGATCAGGCGGGCGGCCCGGTTGTAACCGATGCGGAGGTGGCGCTGCACCAGTGAAATCGACGGCCGCCGCGTTTTCAGCACGATCGCCACCGCCTGGTCATAGAGCGGATCGGATTCAGCGTCTCCGCCCTCCCCGCCGTCGACGCCGCCCTCGGCAGCCGCCTCGGGGCTCTCCAGCACCTCCTCGACATACTGGGGCTGGGCCAGGCTCTTGAGATGCTCCACCACCTTGTGCACTTCCTGGTCATCGACAAAGGCGCCGTGCACGCGCTGTGTGTACCCTTGGCCCGGGGGCAGAAACAGCATGTCACCCTGCCCCAGCAGCGCCTCGGCCCCCATCTGGTCGAGAATCGTCCTGGAATCCACCTTGGCGGACACCTGGAAGGCGATGCGGGTCGGGATGTTGGCCTTGATCAGGCCGGTGATCACATCGACCGAAGGACGCTGCGTGGCCAGGATCAGGTGGATGCCGGCAGCGCGCGCCTTCTGCGCGAGGCGGGCAATCAGTTCCTCGACCTTCTTGCCGACCACCATCATCAGGTCGGCCAGCTCGTCGATCACCACCACGATCAGCGACATCTCCAGCAGCGGCACCGGATTTTCCGGGGTCGAGGCGATCGGGTTGTTGAGCGGTGCCTTCTTCTTGGCGGCATCGCGCACCTTCTGGTTGAAACCCGCCAGGTTGCGCACGCCGAGCGCGGACATCAACTTGTAGCGGCGCTCCATCTCGCCCACGCACCAGTTAAGCGCGTTCGCGGCCTGGCGCATGTCGGTCACCACGGGCGCGAGGAGATGCGGAATACCCTCATAGACCGACAGCTCGAGCATTTTCGGATCGACCAGGATCAGCCGCACCTGCGACGGCGGCGCCTTGTAGACCAGCGACAGGATCATTGCATTGATCGCAACCGACTTGCCCGAACCGGTGGTGCCGGCCACCAGCAGGTGCGGCATTCTCGCAAGGTCGGCCACGATCGGGTTGCCCGCAATGTCCTTGCCCAGTGCCATGGTCAGCGGTGACGCCATGTCGGCGTAGACCTGGGAACTGAGGATTTCGGACAGGCGCACCATCTGGCGCTTGGGATTCGGGATCTCCAGGCCCATGCAGCTCTTGCCGGGGATGGTCTCGACGACACGGATGCTCAATACCGACAGTGCGCGCGCCAGGTCGCGAACCAGGTTGATGATCTGGCTGCCCTTGACCCCCACCGCCGGCTCGATTTCGTAACGCGTCACCACCGGACCTGGATAGGCGGCCAGGACTTTCACCTCGACGCCGAAATCGAGAAGCTTCTTCTCGATCAGGCGGGACGTGAACTCCAGCGTGTCCGCCGACATCGTTTCGACGTTGCCACTGGGCGCATCGAGCAGGCTCAGGGGCGGCAGGAGGCTGTCTGGCAGATCCTCGAACAGGGGCACCTGTTTTTCACGCTCGACGCGCACCGACTTCGGAATTTCGACACGGGGTGGCTCGATCCGGACGGGCTCATGTGCCTCGATTTTCTTTTTGCTGTCCTCGACCGCATCCTCGCGCGCAACCACGGCCTCCTCGCCAGCCTTGCGGTCCGCGCGTTCCTGCAACTTGGCGACGACAAAATCGTAGAACCGCTCGGACCAGCCGCCGATGCGCTCGATGACTGCAAGCCATGACGTGCCGGTGAACAGGCTGAGACCGGCGGCAAACAACGCCAGCAGCAGGAGGGTTGCACCGGTGAACCCGGCAACCCCGGCCAGCCCGTTGCCGACGACAGCCCCCAGCGCGCCGCCGGGCACCCCGGGAAGTTCGGCCTTCAGCGTATGCAGCCGCAGCGATTCCAGCCCGCAACTGGCCAGCAGCAGCACGACAAAACCGATCAGGGCGACGGCATAGGAACGGCGGTCGGACTCTGGAATGTCCTCAATGCGCCTAAAACCCCACAACACCAGTGCGCCGCAAAGCACTACCCACCAGTAGGCGGATATCCCGAACACGAACAGCAGCAAGTCGGCAACGTAGGCGCCGATCAGCCCCCCAGCATTCTCCAGCCGCTCATGCACCACGCTGTGCGACCAGCCGGGATCCCCCTTGTGGAAGGTGAACAGCACCAGCAGCAGATACAGCGCCACGGCCAGGAACGCCAGCCACCAGGATTCCCGGACCAATGCGGCGATCTTCGGCGGCAGGGGGTTGCGCGCAACCTTGGCATCGATTGATTTTTCGCTGGCGGACATCGGGGGCTTGAGTCAGGGCACTAAGTCAGGGCACTAAACTTGTCATTAACTTTCTGATTATAAGTGAAATGCCTGCAGGCCCTCAGCCAGACGCCATGGACAGCCGAAAACGACAAACCCCGCCGAAGCGGGGTTTGTCATCAGGCTGAACAGGAACGGCAGGGTCAGCGCACAATACATTCCTGGCTGGAGCCCCCCTGAATTGCACCGCCACCTACGCCCAAGGCGAAAGGCAGCTGGCTCAGATTGAGTCCCGGATCGCCGGGCAACAGCACCGGCGGCCGTTTCGGATCCTGTGCAAAACCGAATTGACCTTCACCGATCAGCTGGGAGCCCCCCTCATTCTGCATGATGTAACTCCCTGTAAAGGTCGTGTGGTAAGTGCCGGGCTTCAGGTTGCCGCAGGCTGACGTGCATTCAACGGTTTCCCCCCCGGAACCACGTATGCCGATGGTCGCGGTCGAGGTCCCGATCTTGTAGGCATCCTGATCACCCCGTTTGCCTATGAGGCCCGTCACCGTGCGCAAACCGCCCTTGAGCAGCCGCATGAAAATGGTGTCGCCCTGGGGTTTTTCCTGCGTAAACGAGTAGGCCTCGAGCTTCATCGTCGTGTTCGGACGCATCGTCGCGGCGCTGCCGTCGGTGAAGTTGATCTGGGCATAGCTGTCGCGCTGGGTGGTCAGGATGTCACCGGGCTGGACTTCCGACTTCTGCGAAAGGATGCGCACCGAACCGTCAGGCCGCTGGACTGACATCGTTCCGCTCAGGTGGGTGATGACACCTGCGCCGGCTGCAAATGCCGATATGGTCATTAACGTGAGCGCGAACGCTGCGACCGTCTTCGCCAATCCGTGGATCATGGTCATGATGGCTTCTCCCTGTGGGCACGCACCCCGCAACCGGCAGAGTTCCGGGCGGTGCCAGTTCCCGGATTTGCCATTCTAATACGATCGTCGCCGGGAACAGACAGGAACAGTGACACGGCGGGCCGGCAGGAATGTGAAAAAAATCACATCTGACGGCAAATCCCGGCCAATCCGGTTGATCGGCTCAGGCGGACCCGCGATGCGCCATCGACTGGCGGTCCAGCACGATGATTTTGCGCTTGTCGGTGCGAATCAGGTTTTTTTCCTGGAGATCCTTGATAACACGGCTGACCATCTCCCGGGACGCCCCGATCATCCGGGCAATCTCCTGCTTCGCCGGTGCCCGCGGCACAACCCAGCTGCCGTCCGTCAACTCCGCCATGTCGATGATCAGGCGGGCGACACGTCCATAGACGTCGATCAGCGCCAGGCTTTCGATCTTGCGGTCGGCGTCGCGCAACCGTTTAACCAGGTTCTTCAACACCTGCATGGCCACATCGCCATTGCTTTCCATGCAGGACAGAAATGCGGTGCGCGGAATGCGGAGCATTTCGCAGGGCTCAAGTGTTTCCACCGTCGCCGAGCTCGGCAGCTCATCAAGCAACCCCATTTCCCCCACGAAATCCTGGGCCCCCATCATGGTCAGGATGACCTCACGTCCCTCCTCGTCCGGAATCAGCACTTTCACCCGGCCGGACAGGATGATGTAGAGCGCATCCGTCTCCTCACCCGCGCGCAGGATTGCCGCGCCCCTGGGATAGCTTCGATGCTGGACACAGGACGCCAGCGTCGCAATCTGCTGGTCGGTAAACGAAGACAGCAGGGGCACTGTCTTCAGGATCTGCGGGTTTGGAATGATGGACGGGGGCATTTTTGTTTATCGCATTCCGGCGGCGTTTCCCGCATCGCGGATTGCCGTATTCATATGATGGATAATGTTGCCAGAATATCCGGCAATAGTCATGCCTCGCCTTGAACCTTACTTACACACCCCCCCGGCCGCGACCTTGTCGCTTTTGGCCGCGCTGGCAGCCGTCGCTTCGGACAGCGTGCAGGCCCCGCCGCTGAACGACACGCAGTCTGTCGACTTGATGAAAGCAGCAAGCAGGGAGTCGAGGCTCAGCGGAGGTGCCTCGGAAATGAACAGCGCCGCGCCCAGCGACGGATTGGGGACAACAGTGACCGGGCCGGTGACCGTGATTGGATAAGCGCTGCCCAGAATCCGGACCAGTGAAGCGTCACCGATCATGTGGAACAACCCGCTGTCGGGATTGAACACGCCGGTATCGTACGGCGGGAAGAACGGACCGGTCCCTCCCTCCAGCCTCAGCCCCGAAGGTGCAGTGATCTTTGCCTCGGCAGAGGAATAAATCAATGCCGCCGAATCCGCTGCCGCTCCGGATGAGGTTCCTCCCGTCAATTTCATCTGTCCCAGAACAGAGATATTCAGGGATTCGCCACTGCTGAAATTGCCGGTCGTCACCGCAGATGATGCGACTGCGCGAAGACTGGAACCTGTGGCGGTTGCGGAACCACCGGTCATCGAAAACACGCCATCAAGCGTCATGGCGACCTTTCCACGTGAGCTCAGCGTCGCGCCGGCATCAGCCTCCGCGAATGTGCCACCAGAAGTATTGGTCGCGGTCGCGGTTCCGCCCGTCAACGTGGTATCGCCAGTCACACGCAGCGTGAGATTGCCGTCCGTCTGCAGGCGAGCCGCAGCAACAGCATTCGCGATCTGGCCGGCCGTGGGCTGCGCGGTAGCCGTACCGCCTTTCAATGTCAGATTGCCGCCAATGACGGGGGCAAAGGCGGTTGTTGAAACAACCTTGGCATCAGCGAATGAAGTGTTGCCGCCGGTAGCGGCAAAAGCGGTACCGGCCGTGGCGTTGAAGTTGCCGGAGGTCTCCAGTTCCACGGTATTGCCGCTCAGAATCGAACTTGCACTGGCTTTTTGCACAGAGCCCGCAGCCGCACCCAGTGTGGAGGATCCCCCGGTCAACGAAATCGTGCCACCGGACTTGATGCGCAGATCCTGCGCCTTGACGAGTACATCGGCTGAAGTCGCGCTTGAACTGGCCGCAGTTGCGTTCGCAGTGCCTGCGGTAACTGTCATGTTGCCCGACAGGTTGATCGACAGGGTGTTATCCGCTTCGAGAACCACGTCGCGCGACTGCCCTGTCGACGCGGTGGATGCGGTTGCGCTGAAACTCTTCACCGGTCTTGCAGCCGTTCCGAGCGTGATGTTTGCGGCCTTGACCTCCAGCGGCGCGCCGGCCGGAGTAGTCATCACTACGCTGCCGCTGGTGCCAAGTGGGGTATTGCCACGCAAGTCGCTGGAGGCGGCATTGGCGCGCAGGTTCAGGTCGCCGGACAGGTAGATCGAGCCCTGCAGGTTGATGTCATTACCCGCAGCCATCACCAGGCTGTGATCGAAACGGGTGGAACTGGTTCCGATGCTGCCGGCAGAACCCAGGCTGATATTCCTTGCGGCGACCAGGTTGAGCGAACCCCCTGTCTGGTTGTTATTGATGTAACTGGTCGGGATCTGGATCCCGACATCGATGTTCCCGCCCCCCGATACGCCTGTGGCTACGATATTGACGTTGCGCCCGTTGATCGCACCGCTGCCCAGCGTCCAGCTGTCCGCTTCGAGCACCACATCGCTGGCTGTTCCGACGCCGATGATCTGGGTGCCACTGATGCTTTTATAGTTGATTTGGCTGGCGGCAAACCCTCCGGGAAACGCAGTGGTGCTGGCAGTACCGGTATCCCCGGCCTGGCGGGTTTCAAGGGTGATCTGAAAGGCGCAATTGCCGGCGCCATGTCCGGCGGCAATGCCCTGGCAGCCGGACGGCGTCACCGGCGTGGTACTGTTCGCGGCGTTGTTGTCGTTTTCAAGCGTGATGGTCGCCGCGCCAGCGGTATTGTTGTAGGTGCGAACGATCAACGCAGACTGCGTCTGCAGTCCGGAATCAACCCCGGTCCCAGTGGTCTGCGATACCGGCCCCGAAGCATAAATCGTGATGTTGCCTGTTCCCGACCGAACAGGTGCCTTGATGGCCACGCTGCCCAAAGCCGCACCACCCGCGTTCACCGCGAGCGGCACACCCACCGAAGTCATGCCGCTGGTATTACCCGACACCAGGGTGATGTTCCCGTTGCTCGTCCGCACAGGGCCATTGACCGTGATTCCGTCAGCCGCCTTGAGGACCACCGACCCGCCTGTGCCGTTGGCTGTGATGCCCCCCGCGCCTACGGTAATCGTTCCGGCATCGGTACCTCCCCCGTCATTCGCAATGAAAGTCGCCGAGGAGGCGGTAAACGACACACCCGTTCCGCCGGTGGTAATGCTGCCCCGATTGGTCGTCACAGTCGCCGCCCCGGTGACATTCACAGTCCCCGCCTGTGAAATATTCCCGTTGTCCGCGGTCAGGCTGAAGGTGCCCCCGATGCTTGACGCATCAAGCAACACACCGCCCAAGTCAAAATGCGAAACATTACCCGTGGTGTTGAACGCCACCCGGTTGATTGCCGTATTGCTGCCGCTATTGACCGAAGCGCTGGTCGAAAAAACCTCGAAGTCATCCACATTGGTCAAGGCCCCGGACACCAGAAGCGCTCCGGCGGATTCCGTCGAAGTTCCGACCCTGACGTCACCGCCGTTTCCGGTCAAAGACTGTGAAAATGTGATGTCCCCCCCCGCACTGCGGAATCCCGTCAGCGCCGGCCCTGCTGAAATCGTAACCGGGTCGCCATAACTTTGCGCACCATTCGTCCGCACCAGACCGCCAGAAACCACTGTGGCACCACCGGAATTGGTGGTCAAGCCCGTAAGCGGTGTTGTACCGCCCACCGCGCCTGTCAGCGTCGTCGTGCCGGTGCTGTTAAGCGTCAGGCTCTGCGCGCCATTCACCGTCCCGGAAAGGTTGATGGCAGCAGTCCCTGCGTTAACCGTAGTCGAACCGGACAAAGTCAGCGGCGCATTGATCGTGAACGTCGTATTGTTGGTCAAATACGTTCCCGCCAGCGTCACCCCAGCGGTTTCACCGTAGGTCTGGCTGCCGGTTGTTGAAACGCCATTGGCGGACAAGGTCCCGCCCGCGTTCGTCGTCAGACTCGTCAGCGCCGTGCCGCCACCCACCGCCGCGCTAAACAGTGTGTCCCCAGTCGAGTTCACCGCCAGCGTCTGGCC